>UEXN01000471.1_pt1 | contig 24234 bp, 31 predicted proteins | sample 1796711 | NCBI WGS metagenome assembly UEXN01 (sample SAMEA4772470, study PRJEB27181) | metagenome | reverse complement strand
GAATTAAGACGATCTAAGTGTTCAGCATAGGCGGGATCAATATCGGCGTCAGAATCGCCATTAAACAAACGGACAAACCAGAGATCACGATGACATCGTCCCATGCTGCGTAGTTGACGTAATAGGTGGTGAATGCTCTTATGAGCCATCTCACCATCAACATCGGTTATGGCAATGACATGGTCAAGCAATTTTTCTTCCAGGACGAACTCCTTGGGGACTGACATAGACTCTCCTGTGTCAATGACCTATTTCAATCTGCGATAGCATCGTAGATAGGTTGGCAGACTACCGATCGGAGAGCTGCGGACTTGCGGAGTGTTTCTATCTGTTTGCGGAGGTATTGATCCATGGCAGGCGGTGAATCAATGTCGGAGGGGAGAATGCCAATGAAATCATAGGAATCGGAATCGCCAAAGATTTCTTCCTTCTCGACTTTGCGTCTTTCGTAGCGTTCCCTCCGACGGATGACCCAATCCGCGACGATACCGTCACGCAGAAGTCCCCAGTATTCAACAATAATTGGTCGGAGGACTGTGGAATCATTGGGTAGGATCAACCAATCGGGAATAAACTCAGAACCGCCCAACTCAATAGTGGGTTCGTAAATGGTTTGGTAGCCATTCTCAAAAAACCAATCGTCAACCTTTGCCTCCGAGTAGGATTTCACCCTGTGACCGGAAGCGGTGGTCACGTGGGTGGGTTGCTTTCGACGACCCACGAGATAACATGGTAATTTCGACTACTTGAACGGTAGCCGGATCATGCGTCGATAGACCATGGCCATAGGTCGCAAGTCGATATTCTCGACCGCAGATTCGGGGATCGCTTGGATTTCAATTAGACGATCGTAGAACTTCTTCTGGCGAACTGGATTGGCACCCCCACGGATTTCAAACAAAAGACTACCATGCCGACTCTTGAGTAATTTGTCGCCAGCAGGTTCGCCCCCTCTACGAGTCTGACGTCCACACCAATCTGTGAGATGCGAACCAATGTTATCCAACCATGAGTCAGAGATCTTGGCAAATTGGTAGTGTTCACCAGGAATGGCTTCTAACGATCCGTGCTCGTTGATCAGAGCCGTAGCCTGGCTCGGACCAATTGTCGGCAACCCTGGGACATTGTCGCTGGTATCTCCAGTCAATGCCTTCCAATCAGCATAGACATCGGGAGCCACACCGAACTTGCTAACTACATCATCCGATGTTAATATGGCATGGAGCTTATCGCCTGCGGTAGGATCGAGAACCTGGACATTGGGATACTCCAGTAATTGTAGGAGATCCGTATCTGCAGAGACAATGGTGATCTTCTCGGTGGCTGGGGCGGCTACCACATATTCGGCAATCAGATCGTCAGCTTCGTGTGTGTCGATGTAGCGATGTGACCAACCATCGTTGAGGTTGACTGGAAACTCGAATGCGGCAAAATGATCCCTCATATCTTGGATGGTGGATTCGGAAGCACGATATGATGCGATGATCTCCTCGGCCTCTTTTTCCGTAGCCTCGGGGCTAATGATGATACGATTGGCCTTATACGTCTCAAGAAGGCCACCTCTGCGTTGGCGGGCGAGGGTTCCGTCATAGCAGACAATGACGTCTGCGGATGAGAGACCCAGTTGCCGGAACCTAAATCCCAGATACTTGAGATCTTGGACTATGGCTCGGCGACCTGATTTGACTCCCTTTTCAGGAGCGCAATTGCCATTGGCCACCCCAGCAAGGATGCGTGCCAGCAAACCTCGCTTGGCGTAAAGGTGTCGTCGCCAGCGTCCGACAAACCAACCGACATCGATGAGGATGGTGCTATCGGGCATGTGCTGTGTTGGGACGGGCACCTACTTCAAACAATTCAACCCAGATGGCGATTGATGAGGGTTCGTTTGCGGAGAATACCGGTGTCAAGGAATGATTCCTCAACCTCGCGTTCCCGGAGTGTGTAGCCGAGGAAGATGCCGAGGAACCAGGTGGCGCGATCATTGGAAGGGGTTTGGTTATCTCGAAAGTTGAGCCTGGTGATGGGGAGTGCGGGCGTTCGACCCATCATAACATTTTCACCATGCGAAGTATTGGCCAACTCAAACTCCACATTCTCCAATTGCTCGTAGACATGAACTGCGGAAGGGATACTTTGCTTGAGGGGTAATCCAGGTTGGCGGGGATCTATGAAGAACTGAACCGCGATTGAATCGTAGAGAGCATCAGCATCGGCAGAGGTTCGATCGCTGGAGAGATCATATTCCATGGAGCCATAAAGGTAGGATGCTACGGCGGCCTGAACATCGCCGATAGTGCATGACATTGATTCAATGCGCTGATTAGGATCGCCCTCGACAAGGGTGTTGGCGATAAACTCCATCATGGCTGTCTCGGTATCGGAGAATGGCATTGTCATCATAGCCATCTCATCCAACCATTCCTGGCTAATCCGCGAAAGGGCAAGAACCCGGTTAGGTGGATCTAAATCATTAACGAGTCTGGCGATGTATTGATTATCCGAATATGGCCAATTGAGTTCGTCGCCTGCACTCCAGCGACCTTCCCTATCGACCATGTATGGAGGTGGTCTGAACTGCTACCTAAGCCCTCTTAGCCTTGGCTGGCTACCCACGCGCCCATGTCATCAGCTGATGCTAACCGAATTGGCGAAGTGATCTTCTGATTGATCGCTAGTTCCCTCAATGCGATACTTGGCCAGGATTTCGTATGTTCCGGGCGGTAGGTCATCGAAAAGAGCAATTTCAGCAGATCCCATAAACATAGTCTGGTTACCATCGTGGTTGTTGAATACTCTAAAAGTCGGATTCTGGTGATACTCTGAGACATTGTAGTAGGCACCGTTCTGATAGACCGTGATGAAGATTTCAATATCGACATAACAGTCCTCAGCGATCGGACCATCGTGGGTGAGGTTCCAAGTAATGGAGATGTCGCTACCGTATGATGTCAGAACCAATGATTCCGAAGTGATGGTGAGGTTTTCACATGGCTGGGGTTCGGGTTCGTCCTCTGGGTGATCAAAAGCGACGTTCTTCCAGGATCTCTCTATGACTGACTGTTCATTAAGATCGCCCCAAATAGCAATCCAGTAGAAATCGTAGTGTGTTGCATCCTCTAATGTGAAATCGCCGAGAGTCTGGTAGTGGACATCCTCGACGTATCCGGAGATGTAATGCTGGGAGACCGCGTAATCCAATAATGGATCATAGGTGCCATTCTCGACAACAGAGAATTGAACTGAAACGTTGTGTCCTCCTGACTCATCCCCATAACCGCAATCCAGGTCGTAGGCAACGCTGGCGTGGGTAGCGTTATTGCCGAACTGGATAGCGTAGAGATTGATGTCACAGATCTCGGGTTCGGGATCGGTGATGTAGAGCCACCCTGATAGATCCTCTTGCATCTCCTCACCTTCGGAGGATAGAACAACCTGTGCCTGCCAATCTCCTGCTGGGATTTCGTTGAAGGTGTGTGAGTAGTAATTGCTACTTCCAGAGATGGACTGCTCATGAATGATTTCTTCCTCCTCGTTATCGTCAACAGGTAGGAGGGTGATCTCTATGTCGTAGTTCTCACATGACGACCCCTCATTTTGGCCGATGAAGAATGTGACATCGACTGTGTCTGCGTCGGAAGATGTCTGCAAGTTATCGATGAAAGCATCACACTCGGGTTCGGGTTCGGGATACTCACAGGTTTCATCGTCCTCAGTAGCCTTGTCATCGTAGTTGGTAGCCTCGGAATCGGTGCAGCCATAAACCGGTTGCGGATCAGGAGCCTCTATGTAGACCAATTGGGAAGGACCGCCCCAATGAGAACCGTCGAAGTGGTATTCCACGTTGATGACGTATTGACCAGAATCCATGTCGTAGTGATGATCATCTATGGTATACTGATCGCGGAACTTGTTGTCGATCTGGTATGAATCCCACATGAATCCACGATCCTCGTCCCAGATCTCTACGACGAAGTAACCTTCCATGTGTCGGTTGCACTTGTTCCAATCGTTGAAAGTCACCTGGATTTGGAGATCGTTGTTGAATCCCTCGCCGTTGGCATCAAAATCCTGAATCGTGACGGCATCCCATCGCCAATCTTCATTACACGGTGGTCCGGGGCCTGGAGGGGTATCATCCCAATAACAAGAACCGTCATCGTAGTCCGCCTCCGGATCGTAGTTGTCTGCACCTGGGGCCGTGCATCCGCCATATTCAATGTAGATGTCACCATCGTCGACATCACCCTCGTTTGATCCGAGAACATCAATGACACCAAAAGCTTCCAATGATCCACCAGTGAGGAGCAGGAAAATGGGGACTAATGTGGCGATGAGTTTCTTGAGATCATCCGCCTTGCGTTGGGCAGATGCCAATGCACGATCAACAATATCGCCCTCCAATGTGGTTTCTACCACTACTTCGGTTTTGTTCTCACCGCCATTGAGAACTTTGTTTTCTGAAACTTGGGCGTTCACTGCCTGGACGGTAGTGATCAATGCCGCTGCTTCTTTGAGTTGGGTAATCAGATCCTTAGGCTCTTCCGTTTGACGGTGTGAATCATTTAGGATACCATCGTCTAACAAGTCAGCTAATACGTCTGCTTCGTCTCGACCAGTAGCCTCGGCCACTACTCGAGCTTTTTCTTTAATGTCATCAAGATCTTCTGTTGGCATATAGTCACTCTCACTTGCCTTTACCCTTGCTCTCTAACGCATCCAATCGACGTTCTACTTGCGAAATACGTCCACCGTGGGCCGGATGGTCGGAAAAATCGCCAGTAGGTTGGGGGTTTCTTTCCATATCTGCTTGGTGCTTAACTTGAATCTCATTCATGGATCTCTCATGAGTGGCTTGAGACTCATAGTCTTGTAATTCCACTTGCTTTTCCTGATTCCAAGTTTCAATAATTTTGGTGACTACCAATAATGCTGGACCACCAATAATGGCCAGGATAGAAACGTAATCCTCAGATGAATTGAGATATGTAGGGTCCCAGGCGGTGAGGACAAAGAATCCAACTGCCAGGAGAACCCATGCGTAGACGATGAGCAAACCTGTTTTCTGCATCATGCGATCGTTGTTGGTCTTATCGGTTCCTGCCATATTGATAAATTGAACTCTACCGATACTTGAGTGTGATGACTCCGATCCCAGAGTTCCTGCATAATGAGTGAAAAAAGGTGGGCAACCTCGTCGAAGTAGAGGTGGTTATGACACGTTGTGGTGGTGTGTGAAGCTGTTTCGAGGTGCCCAATAGGGATTGGATTTTTCGACTACCTAAAGCTCTCAGACTCGGTAAAGTCCGACAACGCGATCGACACGGAATCTCTTGAAGACTGCTCCTGTTGCAGTGCGTTCCATGACGTTGGCAGTAATGCTATCGGGAGAATATGGCTTGTTGAAAAAAGCATCCATCTCACGAATGTCGCCGTTAGACTTGACAAACTGCACGTGGAACATCTGACCTACTGGAATCTTTTCCAGGAATCTCTTAACGGATCCTGTGGGGATGGTATTGCCATGAATCGCAGGATCGTATGAATCTGCCATCCAGACGGCTCCGACTCCGTAGTCCTCGGCGCCGTGGGATACCGGTTCACTCTGGATAAAGTCGGTAATATCGAAGGTGTATGGATCGACACCCGTGATGACGATGATCATGTATTCATCACAATTGTCCCAAAAGTCTTCCCTCTCAAAAAAGTCCATCTGGGAGTTACCGCCAACCTCGACAATGGTTCCGTCGACGATGAGAATGTGGTCACCCACCTCGTAGTCGTTAGGATCATCCATGAGGATTTTGGCCAACAGACGTTCGGCAGAGGGATATGTGATGAATCCATATTCGTCATAATCGTATTCGGCGGCAAAGCCTTCTTCGTAATCATTATTCAGAACCATTTCCTGGAATTGTTCAAAGGTCTTAGGATCGGGGCACATTTCTTTTTGCCTACTCTCAAACTCTTCCAAGTAATCTTGGTAATACTCCTCTAAAGCTTCCATGTAGCCCATGTCGCCAGCGATTGCGGCATCTCCGACCATCCTCCTCCGGAAGTCTTCAAATGATTCGTCGGCCTCGCGGACGATGTTGCCGAGTCGGATGGGGGTCATCATGATCTCCCAATTCTCTCCGCTGGTGGTCTTCCACTTGCGGCGTTTGCCAGCAGTCGGGATTTCCTTGAACTTATACCAATCGTAGGCTTTGATAGTGTTATTCACATGATCCATGGCACGATCCAGACTGCGGTAGTGGTAATTCTCACCATTATCGTAGTCGTTTCCGAGATCAAGAATCCGGACGCGGTAGACAATGGTGGAATAGTCGACGTCCTCGGCCTGCCTAAATAGATCTGGACGGGAGCATCGCGCACAGCTGTAGTGTTCCTTACCAGAAGCATCTTGTCCGGATCGCATTTCGTCTGAATAGCCCCCACGTCCGCAACCAATACACTGGACATAAGTCCACTCAGACTCAAGAGACTTTCGCTTGCGTGATTTATGGGCAATGAGTCCTGCGGCCAATGTGCCACCAAAAACCCATGCACCATGCACATCAAGGATATTCTTGATGGCGCGGATAATGTCTACCATGTCTGACATTCGACCTCACGACTACCTAAAGTCGCGGTCAATAATCCCCTTTGCCATCAAGAACTTTGCGAATGCCACCGATCGGAGCATCAGTATCGCCATGCCAACGAGGGATGAGGTGCCAATGAGTGTGGAACACCGTCTGACCCGCAGCCTCACCAATGTTGGTGCCAACGTTCACGGCATCGCAACCGGTTTCGCGTTTGATACGATCAACCTGCTGACGAAGAAAGATTCCAAGTGCATCCAGATCATCGCCATCGCACTGGGTAAAGTCATCTGAATGTCGCTTGGGTATGACGAGAGTGTGTCCTGGTGCCACGGGATACAGATCCTCGATGGCAAGGTAATGCACGTTCTCGCCGCACGTTCTCGTCCTACGTTCTCCAGGATGCTCGATCAGATAACAAAATCGACAACCCAGATCTATGAATGACTTCAAGACCCTCACCACCCAATTTGATTATACCTGCGATGGGATAATGGGATTGTATCGAGGAAAGCGATGAGGTCAGAACCAGTCCACTTTTGATTGGTGTGATCATAGAAGTGGATTGTGTTTGGTTCTATCGTGATTAGTGTCATGACCACTTCTGGTGCCAATAACCAGGAGATGACCCAACCAGAAGACTCTGGCCAGATGTGGGCAACCCTTTGCCCCCCATTAGCGTAGAAAAGCGTGGTTTGTTGGATCAAAGAGCATCACCCACTACAACGCCGAAATCAATCTGCGTTCCAAGATTATTTTTGCCAATAACCAGGATAGCCGTCGGGAATGGGGCATCTCGGCTGCCATCACCAAATCGCAATCGACGTTTGACGAAGATGATCCTGTGGGCTCTATCGGCCAGATCTATGAACCAATTGGTGTCTGTGCGCGCGGGCACGAGGATTGTAATTGAATCGCAATTGCCGGCATCGATCTCCTCGATGGCCTTAGTGGCCCAACGACCGAGTCCCCGACCGTATGGAGGGTTGAGCCAAACGTGGCTCCCACTCCAAGGGACAGTCAGGGCATCGACATCAGAACCAATGTAATTAGCACACTTATGGTTGGTAGAATCCGCAGCAGCATCCAAGTCATAGGGACCAAGATGGCCATCCAACCAATCAAATACCGCCTGGGGAGTAGCCCATTGATCAGTCTGCGAACTAAAATGCAAATTATCTGACATGATCAGCCCTCATCCCATTCACGGATCGCCTCTGCACTGGAGAGTTCATCCAAATCCTCCGCGAGACCGAAGTGTTCCTCTAGCTTGGATAGTGGTAAGACCAGCACACTTGGATCTCCGCAATTGCAGAGTCCCATGTGGTGATGGATCTCCTTGATGAGGCCGTAGACGTCATCGAGTTCGTGTCGCATGTATGTGAATGTCAACCAGAGGCGAACCATGTTGGCTAAAATGATCAGATACATGACGAGGCTGATGGTCTGCATCCAACCGAGATCAAAGGGTTCCATAATAATCCAACCCGTCATCACCCATTTAACGGTGTTTCCTCATAGCGATCCCAAAGTTTTTCGTATATTGAGTAAATAGGCATGAAAACGATGGTGGAGAATAAAATGAATGGTCCGATCATGGTGAGATAATCGTCTCCTGATAGCCAACACCAAAGTAGTGCAAATGGTTGAAACACTACGGTTCCATAAATTGGTCTCCAAAAGTCTTTGCGATTCATGGCCATTCCTCCGACGGACCGAATGACAATCCAAAAATAACGGCGATTAAAATGATGAAACAGATTTCAATCAACCCGTCACCCCCGGTGTGTGGAATGGTAGAATTGCTAATTCCTTGCCCTTAGCCTCGACCATGACATCGATTATGTGGCCATGAGTGTCGGGAATGGCATTGATAAGGATCGAATGTTTGGGGCTGGGATTGTCATTGCCGACATGCAACTCGTGGGACTCTGAGTAGTGAACAGTAGGAACGATACCGTCTGGCCAAGTCGAGACTGCGAGTGCGAGAGCCTCAGCCTCGGTGTCGCCACCGGTGCAAAAGATGTGGTGGTGATAATCAAAGACTATGGGAACACCGGTGCGAAGGTAGACTTTGTCGTAAAGGTCGCGAGTGGAGTATAGGCTGGCACGATCGTCATTCTCGACTGTGAGCCTGGATCGGGCACTCTCAGAAAGCCGTGCAAAATTGGTGCACCAACGATCGAGAGCAGAATCTGGCTCACCATAAGCGCCACCAACGTGAATGTTGATCTTGGCATTATGATCCCGTGGGAGTCCGATGGCGTCGAAGACGGAAGCGTGGGCGTCAAGCTCGCGGATGGTGTTATCGACAACCTGGGGACTGGGGGATGCGAGCACATTGAACGGGCCGGGATGGCTCGAGATGCGATGGCCATGATCAAGAGCGAAACGGCCACATGCTGCGAGTGCATCGGATACCTCGTCGCCGAGGTCTGAGATTGGATAACCCATCTCTGGGTGCGCGATGAATGGACACATATCGGAAGAGAGTCGGAATAGGCGAATACCCTGAGACTCGTTCCACTTTAAGATGGTGAGTAGATCGCGGGCATTGGCGAGAACCAATGAACGGATGTGATCCATACCAAGCTCACGTGCAGTAGCAAGTCGGCAAGTGCGGTTTGTAGTCACACGCTGAGACTTGGAAATGTCAGGGCCACCCAGAGTCATGTTGATGCAAGCGTAGCCAAGTCGTCGGATCATGACTATGGGTGTGGATGCCCGTTTATAGCGATAACGGTCAATTACGGTAGATCACGCCAGAAAATGGCGATTTATGGTGGTGTGGTAGGGATTGGTCTTGATACCCAATACCTTGCGGACAACTGGTGATAGCTGTTCCCAGACGAACTTGGGATTTGGATTGTATTTCTTAGACTTTGGAAAAACCAGATACGCTATGTAGTCAGCGAATGTGGCTCCACAGGTATCGTTGATGACGGGATCAAGGTGATTCTGCATCCCGACACCGGCAGCGGCCATCTCGAGTTGGAGAACCTCCCATTCGGGTTCGACACTCTCCTCGATGAATTGGTTATCCCGCCCATTGAGACCAGTCCAGGTGACCCCGAAGAAGCCAGGATCTGGCGGGATCGGATCGCCGAAGGGATCCCTGTGAGAACCGACATCGTCCCAAACGATGTTCGGTTGGGTTCTGGGCGATAACGGACCGAGTGACATCATCCACGTGCGACCGATGGCGGCCATGATCTTCATGTAATCCATGGAAAAACGATCCTCGGCGTCATCGGAAAAAGCATCCTCGACGATGCGACGACCGGGTTGATACTCTGCTGCATTGGCGCGTGCTCCTGCCCGGGGTTCTCCCTCGATGGAGTTGAGGATGGTTCGGAATACGGCCGACACCAACTCAAAGGTAGAATAATCGTTCTTGATTAGGGATTCTCGAAGAGCCCACGACAGGGTGGTGTAGTGCTCATCCAATTTTTCCTCGGCACGATATTGCCATTGGGCGGTGCTATTGATGGCATCAAGATAGGCATCAGCTTTCCAACCATCGTGTTCGGGAAGTCCGTGGAATGCCATCGACCATCAGCCCAGGAGTGCACCAGGGCCAGTTTTGAAGAATCCCTGCTTGCCACCATCCCCAAGTGGATAATAGCGATCGCGCCAGAGGATGACATCAGAGGTCATATTGTTGGCAATGCGTGTGATTTTGCCGACTTCACTACGTGTCTTAGAGGTAGTGCCGGTATTGATCTTGTATCTTTCAATCAATTGATCACGACCGAGTCCATCGGGTTGATCTTCCAGGATCGTAATGATGTTGCGCTTGATGCGTGAAGACAGTTGCATTTTGGACTCGCCAGATCGCCACTTTTCAAAGTCATCAAGGATCCTTGGATCGACGTATTCTACCTTGGGAGGTTCAGAGCATTGGTTTTTCCTGTGACCTCGGGTTCCACAGTTGCCGCATTTGACCATGTCATCCGATTTGGGTGGAGCACTTAATTGCTTCGGTGGTTCTTCTTCTCCGGTGAGCATAGCCAAAACTTCGCGAGGGGTAGCCATTTGATGTTTGATCATATACTGTGCCTCAATGAGTTTCTGTTGTATGGTGGAGGCATCAATAGCTTTGTGAAATGACAAAACACGCTCGACGATTGAATCTGTTTTTGGGATTGGGACAACGGACTCCAGAACCAGATTTTCCTCTACTGAAGCACGAAGTTTATCGTAGAGATCCGGTCGTAGCCAATCGCGAAGGGAGTTTCCTCCATTGAGGATGTAATCATATCCGGCACTGCGGTTGTCTTGTAATTCAATAAACTCAGGATTGCGAACAACCCTCATCATGGTAGAAACATTGTTGACGTGGGGTGTGCCTCCTTTGAGACGATCATACATGCCACCACGGATCGCGTGAGCATACACGGGAACACCCTCATTGCGCTTCATGAAATCCATGGCGGCCAAATAATGCCTAACGCTGCTCCTACCAGTAATTTTGGAATTAGCCATTTTGGTGCAAACATCGCAACAATACTTGCGATTGGATTGAGTATTAGGTTCTCCGCAGACAATGCAGGTCTCGACAACATCAACGTCCTCTGATTGGAACATCCTGGTGTGCATGGCTCTCCTGCCAGAGGGGTATCCATAATTCATGGGGAAGAAGTCCATTCCGATAACTGGGTGTGTGAAGATGGAGTAGACATAACCGCTTGAGGGAGCATCATCCATCAGCGCGGTGAGTGCATCGTGCATCTCCACCATGCCTTCGTAATCCTGATCATAGTTGGCAACAATATCGATCTCGTTGTATTCGGGATCTAGCTGAACCGTGACCGATGTGGGATCGACACCTTCGGAAGCCAGATACATCATAAAATTGGTGACCTCTGCTATGGCAGATTGCATATTTTCAGAAATTAAGTAATCAGAGGGAACTAATGAGATGGCCATGCGATAGCCACTGCCAATGCCCTCTTCCTCGAGCGGTTCGCGATCCTGATCATTGGGATTGAGATAACGATACAGATCGGAAGCATCGTCATCACCTTCGGAGGCAAAAACCTCAATCTCTCCTGCATTTTCGCCATCAAATGAAATGCGCTTAACATCAGCACCATAGATGAGGTAAATGGTGGAGCCATCATAGAGCCACCGATCGGGAGCATTATCCATATCCCGAACATAACGTTCGGCTCGGGAATGACGTAGACCTTCGTCCATACTCGGATCTTCGTGGAACGACTACCTAAGGTCGCCGTTCATCGGCATCCCTAATGACATCCATGCCGGCAGGGGTGATAAAGTAGACTTTGCGCCGACGAGAGTTGCCCTCAGTTCGCAACCTATGAACAACAATCAAACCATCCCTCTGTAATTCATCAAGGGTGCCGACTATTGCCGATCTAACTACTCCTAATGATTGAGCGATCCCTGGTTGGGTGTGTTCTGAGGGACCGTCGAAAGTATTCTTGGGTCCATGAACCCACCTTTTTGAAAGGTAGCTGAGTATGGCCAAACGATTTTCGGATCGACTTCTTGTATCACGAACCATCGGAATTGCCCCCTTCGGGTCTGACTATGAGGTAGATAACCCCATACATGTAATCGCAGGGGTGGTTATGTTCCAGATCCTTTTCCTCGACTTTGGTGGTTTTTTTGTCAAGCATCCAATTCCATTCATTCTTCATTCTGTTGTCTCCTCTGGTGGGTGTGGTAGTATGTGAACGACAATGTAGTCGCAACGATCGTCGTCAGGGAATATGTCGCCACCACGAGCCTCAATGATAATGGGCTCATCGATAGGGATCCAATGGGTCTTATTGTAGCCTGTGTAATTCAAACCACCGATGTTGACGTATGAATCATTGGATACAAGTGCAAAGGTGACTCTCATGTGGGTGGCATCCTCGGGAAGTATCTGGTAGCCAATAGCATGCCCTGAGATATTCTCAAACTTATGAACCATCTCAAGCTCGGCAGTTTCGATCCTATCAAAGTATTCGGGTCTTTCCCACTCATCGGTCTCTTCTTCGGCGGGTTCGGTCGCATAGTTGAAACCAAAACCCAGGCCAGCCGCGGTCATTAAAACCATGAGGACATAAGCCACGACCTTCATTGGGATACCTCTGTTAATCTCACTCTCTTTCGATTCCGCTCGCGTGCGAGGGCTTGACCGGCATCCCAATTACAGTAGCGATGGGCGATCCGAGCATTGCTCTTCTCAGTAGCGCCACCATCTACCCACGCAATGTGGTGATCGACGACGGCATCTTTGAGATCTGCGATCGGGTTGTTGCAGAATGAGCAGGTATTGTCCTCACTAAATAGTGCCACCTTGGTAGCATGATCAAAACAACGTTCGGGATCAAGTGTCGTGGCGTATGGAATCATAAGTTCATTGAGTGCGACCAGATAGGTAGATGCACGAAGGACTTGCTTATCCAATGTCTGCTGACGACCCTCAACATAGTGGAAGTATCGAGTTCGTCCCGCAACCATAGAAACATCGTCATTGACGTAGTAGATGAAATGCTCACGAATAGTGGTGGCTGCATTTCGAATCTCTTTGCCCCCGTATGTTTCAATCAACTGAGGGATGACGGACGAAAATAATGTGAAAAATGTGGCAACTAATGGTTTGGTTTGTCGACCACCCAGGGAACCCATGGCTAATTTCATAGAGTGCATAGCGAATGGTTTGGCACCATAAATGTCCCGAACAGTTCGACTCCAACGAGAAACTTGCTTGAGGGATTCTTCCATGTCGTAGTCCTCATCCATGATCAAAGCCAATTTGTTGGCAATCTGACGAGATTTGTTGCGCCCCAGATCCTCAGAAGGATAGAGCCCACTCCACGCAGGATCTGCAAAGACGAGGTGATAAACCAGAAGTTCGGTAGCCTCGAGACGCTTATCGTTGCGTCGACCAGTCAATCCCAACCAATCGTCTGTGGCTGCATAAGTAGTGAGTGTCTCCCAATTGTCGCATTCGGCATAGGTAGCCTTGAACAGTTCCATTGGTTTCAGATTTTTGGTCTCTGCATTGATACGGGTATAGATGTCGCGTGCTCGCCACTCTTCGGATTCCGTAAAAATATCGCACTTGAGTTGGTAATCTTCAAACCGATTCTGCAAATCTTCTGGCAGATCTCGGAACTTCATGTTATGAACCTCTTCCAAGGAACCATCGTTCCACTTGGAAGTGTCAAGATGTTTCTTGCGGATCGGAAAGTCATTGTTCATGAAAGAGATTAGGGTGCGAATACGTTGCTGACCATCGAGGACATCATAGTTAGAATCCCCTGTTTCGCAAAGGTAAAGGCTGGGGATGGGGCACTCACATAGAACAGATTCAATCAGGCGAACACGGAACTTCTCATCACCTTCACGGATGTATGAACGCTGGTAGACTGGAGCTGGATCGACCTTGCCACGTTTGATACGGGTGTCGAACCAACCGATCGAATACGATTCGGTCTTCCTATTTTCGACGGTGTATGGCTCAATGTTGCTGTCGGATGATTCCGTCATCATGTGTCGCTCTTGGCAATCACCCTTATGACCTTGCTCCTGGATTTTGACAAAGTGATTCATTGGATTACCCCATATTGATGGGTAGGCATGCGGAACAGAAAAGACCCTCCTGTGTTCTATTGTATTTTGGTGCAGGATCGCCACAGGTGATACAGATCTGCTTCTCGGGGGAACGATTCTCACTCATGTTTGCCCCACACAGGGCGGAGATATAAGCTGATTGGCCCGGCTACTCGGAATCGAACCGAGATCGAGAGGTTCGAAGCCTCCAATGCTATCCATTACACCATAGCCGGTTGGTGGTGCCTGATTGCACGCATTCATAAGCCAATCGGTTCAATCGGCGTGGAATGGAACTACACGAGTCTCACGATTCTGGATATTGTATACTGTCACCAATCCCTTCTTGGCTTGATAGCCCAACATGTTCATGAAATCAGTCTCGTCCTGGAATGTGCTTGAAACTAGCAGCGGCATACCACGATGCCATTCAACTTGGTGGGCGTGTGTGTGTCCTGTGACGAAAAGATCCGGTGCTTCTGTGATGACCATCTGATCCTCCTCCTCAGGGCTAAGTGCATTTCTTTCGCCCCACATTGGAGCCAAGTGGCGTTTCTGCAACATGAGCTTCATGGCTTCGGCTGGATTTTCGTAGGTGATATTTTCCATTCGCGGAACAATGTCATCAATTCCTTTACCGTGGTATGACAAAACATCGATGCCCGACAGATTCACCCTGGCAGGGTTGCCGACGTGAATTGTCGAATTGAACCGTTGTTGGATCAACGGCTCGAGAGTCGGCTGCGGCTCCGCTGGCCTCACTGCATCGTGGTTGCCGGGCAATACAATCGGTGTGACTGCATCTGGCAACTCATCCAACTTCCTGGCAAAGAACTCGTATTGATCGTAGACGTCCGTCATGTCAGTCTTGTAGCTGTGGTTCTTAGAAACGGATCGACCAAGATTACGCTCATGACCTGGGTAGACGCCCACGCCATCAACGACATCCCCCGAGCAAACGAGATATTTGACGTTCTTAGCAGTCTCTTCATCGCTATTCAACCAGGACATCATCTTGTCCCACTCCTTTTCCATGAACTCTTTGGAGCCCATGTGGAGATCTGAAACGAAAGCAATTGAGACGGGATCGAAATCTGCCCCACCCTTGTTGGTATTGGTGTGGAGGATTTCTGGCATCTGAACCCGATCGCACCAGAATAGTGTGGGTCCGTCTGATCCACCAAATTGACGATAGGATCCTGTGACTCCAATAACATCGTCAAGAACAATGGTGGCCGATAATGGGTTTGAGGCTGAAATGTAGATTCTCATGTTGCCACTCTTATCCTCCAGATCGACACGAAGGTTTCCTGTGCCCGTGCGGCCGAGCCCTGCGACCATGCCGATGAGGTTGACAGATTTTGGATTGCCTCTTTGAGAGGTGTATTCCCATTGTCGAGTTCGGATACGTTTGATAGTGCCTGTTTCAACGAAACCACATTGGCGTCGCATAATCTTGTGGAGTTTGTCATAGCGATCCTGGAACATGCCAACGATATTATCAAACGTTCCAGAAGACTGCGACTGGCCGACCGCAAATCCCCTATCGATCTGGGTGTCGTAATCGGCAGCCTCGTGTTTCCACGAGTCCAAATGTTGATCGACCCTTTCGGGTGTCCAACCTCTGACTGACCTCAAAGAGCATCACCGAGGGTGTCGGCGAGCATAGAAGCAGCCTCCTCGGCATCCTCGAAAGAAGCGCAACCAGTAATGACGCACTTGCCAGAGGAAAAGATTAGGCAAACAGCCTCTTGGTCATTGACGTCCTGACGATAGATGAGTCCTGGGAATTGTTCGGGCTCATATTCTGTTCGCATGAATGGTAATGTGACTGAGAGTTTCTTGAGGTCAAGATTCTGACCAATCTGGTGAACGACCACCAAATTACGAAGGCTAATCTCGTGAGGGGTTTCCCAGATTTCAAACTCGCCACTGACTAATTGATCTCGCATGATCTCAAAAGCCTCCTCAATGTCTTGAACCTCACGGGCACCAACGACAACTGACTTCCCGCTTGCGAATGTGAGGATCGTAGCTTTAGGCATTGGCTCTTCACGTCCTTTGACGCTATGTTCTTTCATCTTCCAAATCATACCAGGGAATTGCTCGGGTTCAAAGATGATACCGATGTGATCAGCAAGTTCCATGAGATCGAGACTACTGGCATATTGGGTGCTGGCAACGATATTAACGACTTCTACCATGATGGTAGGTCGAGCTGGCACCTATTTAAGCCAGGTGGCGACTGACACGCTTCCAAAAGTCCCCAACGATCCGGTCATAATCCTGTTGACAGTAGGCATGACTTTCACGAATTACCCTAACTCCTTCCCGACGTTCACGGAGGTAGGAATCTGGTGATAGGTGGCTGAGATGTGCTGCGGGACGACCACAGACGACACATTTTGTATTGGGACGACATCGTTTCATACATAACTATTGTTATGCTATGACTTAACCGTATGCGGGATCGAAGTTGCCAGAGGGGGCGCTTGCAGATTGGATGGAGTAAAATTGATCAAATGCTGCGGGAACAAAGTCTGCCGAGAATACCTTGGCGACAAGGGGGTGCACCGCATTGACGTTCTCCAGGATCAGGGCGCTCACTGCCTCAATGACTTTTCCAACCATGTGGGCAACGACTTCCTCATCAATAACCTGATCGAATACGATATGCTCTTTGAAGCACGCCATGATCTCTGGCTTGACTTGGCCACCATAAGCTCCTTCGTTATCGTAATCGGCCTCGATGAAAACGTATTCGTAGATCCTACGGCTTTGACGATCTACCTGTTCCTTAGTGAATTGGGTTCCATCAATTTCAATCGGTGGATTGTCGTCGCTCATGATTGAACATCGGGCGGTTCCTACCTAAGGCTGCCTAATTCCAAAGTCAACGTTCGAAATCTCAACTTTACGCCGACGCTTCTGCCCTGGCTTATGACCAACGACTTGGAATGATTCGGAAGAATCTGCTACTTGCCAAACGCGGGCTGTTAGTCGACAATCTTGGATGCAGTAATCCATGACTTCGCGATAGCGTCCTTCCGACCAGGCGATCGGAGCTTCGGCGGCGGGCATGGACTTCTCGTCAGAGGGATCAGAACCCAGCAGCGTGCTACAAAGGTCAGAGAGGTGGATACGCAGGCCAGTGTGCAATAGTAAGCGGGCACAGGTGTCGATATGCAGACCATTCTCTGCATACCTGCTTATCGCCTTTGCACATCCGGCACCACCATTAGGCATTGTTTTGGCAAGGATCGGAAGGTCAAAACCTTCTCCATTATGCGTAATGAGCGGGACGCTTCGCATAATCCAACCATCCATGTGCATAGGCAACATGGCCAATGGGTGCACATCGTATGCGTCTGTGTGCCCAACTGTGCCCATGACGGCACCATAGTCTTGCACATACATGCGATCCTTGGCGTTGCCAACAAAGTGCACACCTACGCAAGAAATACGCCAACCCTGGGGATCGTCAAAGGCAAGTCCTTCGGCATCCATATCCAGATTTGCAGTCTCAATATCGAGTGCTACGGCTGTGAAATCAGTCATCATTAGTCTCCTCCTCGGGAGCGGAGAAGACAACTTCGACAGATTCGGTGGAGACTTTGAACTCACCCTCGATCTCGCCAGCCTTGATGGTGCATCGCTTCTTGGTGGCCTCGATAACGGTTCCACGTGCGATGACTCCTTTGCGAATCTCAGTCTCAACAAGATCCCCGATTTTGATTTCTGGGTATTCCTTGCGATCTTCAATGAGTGCCTTGATGGCTTCCGCAAGCTTGGTTAATTCGTTGGTCTCAAGATCTTCGATGCCGTCAATAATGCTGGTTAGTGTGTCAGTCATGATTATCGGGTGTGTCTGCACCTACATGAACCAATCGGAGTAGCCCCGACCGGATTTGAACCGGTGTCCGTGGATTCAGAGTCCACGATGATGGACCACTACACTACGGGGCTATGGATCAGGTTTGTCGACGACGACTCATTATGTCCAGGTAAACTGGATCGTAGATAGTTTTATGGTTTGCATGCTCAAGACTGCTTAATCTCTGCTCAACCTGCTCAATTCTCTGCAGGATCTTGCGTAATAGCCTGCACACGTCGCAATCGTCTTCCTGCATATCAGCACCCCGTGTAATCATCGATCCTGGACTGTCCTTCTGGGATCGTAGCCTTTTCGACCGAAGGGATCTGAATACCGGCCTCTTTGAGCGCCTGCTCAAGAGCGTGAATGCGATTGGCAAGTGCCAACACCATTGCCTGGGTCGCCAAAACGGTATCTTTGCTCACGATAACCACTCCTTTACGATTCCATCGAGATATTTTACGATCTCTTGAGAACGCTTGCAGTTGGGGTGTCTTGAGGCATGTTGGCGATGACGATCCGAGAGCGAAGGTTTCTGAACCTTTTTGTTTTCATCTTCGCCATAATTGGCATAACGATCTTGACGCCTCATTCTTCCTCGCCTCCTGCAAGGGTCTCAACGATCGCGGGAACCTCGACCTCGTCAGCAATTTGAGCACGCTGCTTCTTGCTAAGTTTCTTTGGTTGGCGGAATCCTCGACGTGGACTGTTAATGTCGCGAGTGATTTTCTTGAGGGGGTTGCCGAACTCATCGGAGAGTTCGCGCTTGACGGCTGTGATTACGTTGCCATCATCATCGTAGGTAGTGCAAGATTTGCAGAGACCGCGGTAGCGGAAAATCTGGCGATCCTTTGATTCACATTCTTGGCAGGCATACTGGGTAATTTTCTTCGACATAATTATTCATCCTCCAAAAGGCTCTTAATGAAATCTTTGAGATCCATAGAAACTCCTTCATCATGATCGTGATCCTGGATGAGGACACGAACCTTGGTGTCGGTAGGGGGTAGGTTCATGAGGATTACGAATACGGCTTCGCAAACATCACCTGGGGAATCAAATCGGATGCAACCGGCTCGAGGATACAGGGAGATTTGGAATGCGTCACCATTGGGAGCTGATGCAGATCCATCGTCCTCATCATAATCGATACTTAGGGATTCCAATAGTGGTATAACTCTTGGCCAATTAGAAACCTCATCTGGGTCATAATCGAGTGTAATTGTAGTCATGTGTCCTACCAACCTGCGGCACCTATTTGAATCAATTCTGTGCACTCACCGTCTGTGTGCAAGCCAAATCACGAAGCATGTCGGCATTGAGCATCTCCCACGGGAATTGCACAGTTGTCTGATCGCCACGATCTAATGATGCGCGTCCAAAGTGGCCACCAAATGCGGTGATTGAGAAGTTGGTGTCTCTCAAACGTAGGCGTTCAATGATGGCTTGGGGCGTGAAGTCAAACAATTCGTTGACTCGATGGCTCAATTCCTCATTGGAGATGACACCTGTGCCGAATGTATCGACGTGAACAGAAACAGGATTAGACCACCCGATGACATAAGCCAATTGGATTTCGCAACGAGAAGCCAATCCTGCTGCCACCACATGCTTGGCTGCCCAACGGGCGGCGTAGGCGGCGGATCGGTCAACCTTGGTAGGATCCTTGCCAGAGAATGCCCCACCGCCATGGCGGGATAGTCCTCCGTAGGTATCTACGATGATCTTTCGACCAGTGACACCTGCATCAGCGGCCGGACCTCCGACCACGAACTTACCGGTGCCATTGACAATAACCTCGGGTCTTGAGGAGACACCAAATTGGTCATACATGACATCACGAACTACTCCATTGGCATAGCTGGAAACCGTAGCGGCAGAAACATCTTCATGGTGTTGGATGGCCAGGATGATCCTCTTGACGCCGACGAAAGCATTGTTGGCATCGTATTCAGCGGTGACTTGGGATTTGAGATCTGGGCCGATCTTGCCCGCCAAAGGGTGTTCAGGATCTGGATTCTCAAAAGCCATCAGCAAACGATGGGCAAGAATGTGGGGAATTGGTGCAAGAGATGTGCGGATGTCATCATCGGCACCCTGCATGCGTAAAGTCTCATTGGTTGCATAACCAAACATAATACCTTGATCTCCAGCACCGCCGGTATCAACACCTTGAGCGATGTCAGGAGACTGGGCAGAGATGAGGTTAAGAACCTCAATGCCACGATAGTCGCAACCCTTTGACCAATCATCATAACCGATATTCTTGAGCGTATTGCGGACAATTTCCTCAACAACCTCGGCATTGAATGGGTTGGCTCGTGTGGTGACTTCTCCGGCCACGACGACCTTGCACCAATCATCGCCACCCTTGATTAGGGTTTCAACAGCAACACGCGAGCAATCATCACGTCGCATACAATAGTCAAGAACGGCATCACTGATCTGATCGCATACCTTATCGGGATGTCCACGGCCTACGGCTTCCGCACTCATCAAGTTCTCATTATTGTCCTGGATCATTTTCATTCTTGTCATCTCCCTTGCGGCTTACGAGTGCATCGATGTCGGATCGGCGAATCCGAACGGCTGCAGAACGCCCTTTGCCTAACTTTAGGCAGGGTAGCTGTCCATTGCGGATATAAGACCTAATGGTGGACTCGCTGACCCTAAGTAGGTCTGCCACTTCATTGATCGTGAGGAACTCGTGCTCCATAATGACTGTGGTGGGCAATCACCTATATCAAACAACAGGAGTGTTCAGCAGATACCGATGATGTTCATCAGTTACCAAGAATGTTCAAATCATGTTGAACCATACGTCGAATCATCTGCTCAAAATCAACCTTGGGTGACCAATCAAGAACCTCACGAGCCTTGCTCGCATCTCCGCAGAGGACATCAACCTCGGCGGGGCGGTAGAAGCGTGGATCCTGGACAACCAGACCGCGCTCCTCCCAATCGTTGATCCCGACTTCGTCAAAGGCGATGTCGAGGAGATTCCTAATTGAATGGGCGACTCCGGTGGCCAAAACATAGTCATCGGGCTCATCCTGCTGGAGGATGCGCCACATGCCCTCTACATAGTCGGGTGCGTAGCCCCAATCGCGGAGGGATTCAAGATTGCCGAGTGCGATATGGTCGGCGAGCCCCAGGGCGATTTGAGCGACACCATCTGTGACCTTGCGGGTGACGAACTCATGCCCCCGCCTCTCGGATTCGTGGTTGAAAAGAATGCCATTGGACGCGTGCATACCATGAGACTCGCGGTAATTGCGAACTAACCAATATGCACACACCTTGGCGACACCGTATGGCGATCGGGGATAGAATGGGGTCGTCTCGCGCGCGGGATTCTCGATCATCTTGCCGAACATCTCGCTGGTAGATGCTTGATAGAACTTAATTGACGGATCGACTTTCCTAATCGCCTCTAAGCAATTGAGAACACCTGTGGCATTAGCATTGAGGGTAGCTTCTGGGATTGACCAAGAAACGCCCACGAATGACTGGGCTGCAAGATTGTAGAACTCATCTGGTTTATGATCCATCAGGATCTGGATGATGGAACTTTGATCCGTGAGATCTCCCGTGACCCACTGAAAGTCCATAGAGTCTTGCAGATGTTTCGTATTGGTGCGGTTGGGGGTCGAGGAACGCCTCTCCATACCGATGACTCGATAACCTTTGGCAATCAGCAGATCGACAAGGTGGGAGCCATCCATGCCATTGACACCAGTAACGAGCGCCACAGCACGTGGGTCGGAAGTCATATTCCAAGTCAGGCTGACCACCTGCCGGATGACAACCAATTGATGACACCATCAATGGATTTCGCATCATCCGTTATCTGCGTGTGGTTCGGATCGGCAGCATCGATCAAGTGAAGATCGTGGCCAGAGATGATCAGATTCCAAGGACGGATGTCGCCATGGGGTAATTTAGGTGGATCCATTAGGATCAAAGTCTCCTCAAGACGGTCATTAGTGGGATAGATGCCACCATAGTGCTTGAATGTGACAAGATTGATGCCTGGTATCCAATCACGGGATTCTGACTTATGGTCAAAACTGATGGTTTTGGAATTGTCATTGGAATCCAGGCGATGGCCTGCGACGAGACCTTCTGGGCAACCAATGTATCGACGATCGAAACGAGTGCGGGTTTGTTGCATAGCGTAGATGTCTCTTACGGAGGTGGCCAGGTGAGATTTACCGGTTCCCAAGTGTTGCCAATCCTCACCGATTGCGGTGGTCTTGACTTGTTTCTGCCCACAAGCATTATTTTCATTAGCGACCTCAATAATGGTGTGATCCCCCAGATTCCTGATCAGGCGAATCGTTTCATTGACATCGCCATCGATGTGGTGGACGATGGACATAGCCAAAACCAGATCAAAATGCTCAACTTCTGCAAGCTGACGTAGGGAATGTTGGGAAAATCTGTGTTTGAAAACGATACCTTTGTCGCAACCATTGGCGTCGACTAAACGGGTCAATTCTTCAAAATACTGAGGGACGCATTCACCCATAACGGAAACACAGTCAAAATCCTCCATCAATCGAATGCTGAAATAGCCATAATTGGCTCCAATATCAAGAACTGTGAATGGGCGATCAAACCTTTCGGCATACTTTCGAATAATCTCGTATCTGTCCGCACACTCGCGAACGCCCGCAATCTCTTCGCCGTTAATCCAACGAGACTGATAGTCTTCCATAAGTGTGCCAGCGATCGGGACCCACTTAAAGGAACCTCTGGAGGAAGTCTATGAGGGCATCAACCTCATGTTTCTGACGATCCTTGAGGTATCTGATGCGATCTGCCGCTGCCTGCACCCAGGCATCCCTATCGTCGAGAACTTCGTCCAAAGCCCACTCCCAGTCTTCAAATCCGAGGAATGGATTGACCAAGTATGCAGAATCTCCTACCCCCTCTACGGTGGCTGGGTGATTCGTGGAAACTACGGGGATTCCTGCGGCCATAGCTTCGACCGCGATCATACCATAGCCCTCAAAATGACTCGGGAATAGCAACAATCCATGGGATCGAAGAGATGCGAATAGGGAACGGATGTCTGGCACGTAATCGACGATCTCCAAGTGACATGATATGTTGCCAGATTCAATACTGGAATTAACCAAATCCATGAATCGTTTCTTGTTGGAGTCGCCATAGGAGCCACGTAACCAAACTTGGGATCTGGAATCACCAAGAGCCAAATTGAGGGCGGTAGTGCACCCCTTATGGAGGGAAGGGTTGACAAAACCAACCTGGAACTCACCTTGCTCAAGGGCAGAATAGGGTTCCGAATATGAATCATAGTCCATGAGTGGGTGTAGTGTGAATCCGGGAATTGAAGATAGTGGATCAAGTAAATGTAGAGACCACTCCGAACAAGAGATCATAAAATCGGGATCGTGTGCGGAAGGTGGCTCATAGAGATTGACAAATGCCAACCAATCCTCAAAATCTTGACTTGCCTCGTGCGCGCGACGGATGTAATCGTCCTTAGCATCAAGCCAATCAAAGCCTGCTTTGACCATCTCACCGATTTCAAAATTGACCAGGTGGGAGAGGTCGTAATGGACGAAACCAAACGGTATCTGACGAGATTTGACGTTAGCAAACACCTCTCGAACCCGAACCATATCTCCTTTGGACTTGTAATATGTGGCAGGGGCCGCAAATATCAGCAGATCCGGAGTGAAACTGGAGATCCAACTATCAAAGTGATCAATCCAATTCTCAGCATAATGGTGTTGCTTATCGCTGACAACCCTGGTGATGTTGGTCTCGGGGATTTTGGAAACACCACGGTAGGCATCGGGAGAATCCGAAGCGGGCGTGGTGGTCAAAATCTTGACATCGCAACCAAGACGAGGTATGATCGCCGCAATCATGCGATCCATGAATTGCTCTCCACCTCCGTATGCAGGAGGCCAATGTGGGATAACAAAACCAATGGTCACCAAGGCCAATCACCTTTGATGATCTTTGAACAGCGTTCTTCCCACCCACTACCTACGAATCCTGGAGGGTTTTCGGCAACGATCTGCTGGCACCAATTGTGCCAAGGCATGGAGTAAAAATCCCGATCCTGGAGCAAACGGGGTTTTTGGGTGGTGTGCATTTCGGTGGATACCTTATGCCCATCTCGTAGCCAGTCCAGCCACGCGCCGACAAAGGGCACCTGCTTAAAGC
>UEXN01000998.1_pt1 | contig 24553 bp, 37 predicted proteins | sample 1796711 | NCBI WGS metagenome assembly UEXN01 (sample SAMEA4772470, study PRJEB27181) | metagenome | reverse complement strand
TCGTTTTGCGTAAGACTGTGCTACGAATTGGATGCTTATCCAAGTCCGTAAAGAAGTCCGAGTATACAACTCTTTGTGTTAATGGTGTTGCCATATGAAGCAATCTCCAGTTTTCTTTTTATTTATACTTATTATTCTGGGTATTCATGGACTGCAAGTAATCTATCTAACCCATTTTTGTTTATTGAACCACTGGAAAGGTACAGTACGGACTTTAGACTTGCTATTGATTTACCCCAAAGTTCTGTTGGAATAAAATGATTTGGGTCCATAATTTTACTTCTACCCCATGTACCATCAAGTTTATTAAACATATTATATCTTGCAAAATATTTTCTTGAAAGTCCAGTATAATATTTTTCAATGTTAGAGTAATTTGGGATTTTGTTTGCGAAATTTTTCCAAACAAGTTGTGCTACGCCATCAACAAATATGTTCATATCAATGGCGGCACCATGTTCGTGCCAACTATCTTTTGCTGCCAGAGAATTTCCTGATGCTCTAAGTCGCCTTTGTCTCTCACTATCTCTTACACCACTTATAATTTTTATGTCGATTTTTTTACCACCCACATCTTGATTTTCAAGAACAAGGTCTCTTACGGCTCTCGCAACTCTATCTCTTACGATTGGATGAAGCCCATTTATCATAGAAGCGTTACCAGCAGCAAATTTACTTTTACTGAAAAATTCTTCTGGATAAATGCTATTTTCATGAATGTATTGAGCAGTTTTCCCAATTAAAACCTCTTTTTTGGGAATAGGTCTACCTCCGAGATTACTATCTAATACATTACCAGCAGCACCTCTAGTAAGGTCTGCTATTTTTTTGGATGCTTGTTTAACTCTTGCTCCAGTATTTTCTACCACTTTATCAGTTTCTTCATCCCGCCTTCTCTGTGCAGTAGAAACACTTCTTGCTGTTGCTGCTCTTACTTCATTAGGGTTGGCATTTGGATTATTTCTTGAACTACTACTCGCAATTGCCGCTGTTATGGCTTTTACAAATTTTTGATTTTCAGTAGAAATAACACCTTTCGCTTCGTTTAATTGTCCATTCAGAGCAGTTTGCACTTTCGCAAGTGATCGAATAGAAACTCCTGGCGCTGCTTCTGGGAGACCCTCAACACCATCTTGATAGTTTTTAATTTTAACTTCGTTTACCATTGCATTATGCTTTAAACAAGCCTCAATAGAGTCCTTGAAACCAACCAACTCTTCTTGCACATCCTCTAGAATTTTTTCAATGGAAGATTCAAATGCGTCTGCAATTGCCTTTGCTTCTGCTTCAATACCTTCGAAAAAACTAGTCAAATCGATTGATTCAATATCAGCTTGAATAGATAATGCTAATGCTTCCGCACCACTTATCAATGCTTCTACGTCAGTTGCTATTGCGGATACCACATCTTCAGCCGCTGATTCTATTTGATTGATTATATCATCAAATTTTAAATCTGCTAATTGTTCAAATTGTTCTTCAACAACTTTAACAGCATCTTCTACGCTCTTTGCCAAATCTTTTATATATTCAGATATTGGTTGAAATATATTATCTAAGTCTATTTCATTGCCTATGTCAGTAACAAGATTTTCTAATGCTAACAGAGCATCGCAACCACCATTTAATGTTGCATTGAATCCCATCATACTGCTTTGAAAATCAGTCAAAGAGGCAACGTCAAGCCCAAAAGTTTCTACTGAAAACGTATCTGGATTGATACCAGATTGAAACAGAATAGCAGATATATCTTGATTAGATGCCTTTGATAATGAATCAGATAGTACAGATAGACTACTTGCTTCATTAACAGGAAGATTCTTTATCGTAGTTTGCATTTTTTCCTTTAGAGTAGACATTTTGTCTAAAGGAAACGCTGTTGTTTGAACAATAGCTTTAAATTTATCTAAAGCAGACTCAGTTTGGCCCGTACCCAGATTATTAACAAGTTCGCTTGTCTGTAAAAATTCCATATCTTGTGAAATTAAACCGTTTGACATATTTTATGCTCCTTCATCAACATCAGAATGACCCGTGTCCGGTGGGTCAATAATTGATGAGTATGTTTCTTCATCATATACAGTTTCAAATGGGAACTTTCGGTCAATAGGCTTACCAAGACCTGTTCGTATTGTATCTTTAGAATGCTGTGCCTTACCAGATGGGCTAACAAAATCTGTTAGCGTACCTCTCACATATACTGTATATCCTGGATCAACTTCAACTGCTCCACTGGTATTCAAATCAATCTTAGTACCATCAATAGCGATGTTATTAGCAGACTTAATATTATATTTACCCGTTGTGTTGAAATATGTGTTACCACCATTTTCAATTCTCACATCTGTATTTGCATATGCAGAAATAAATCCTGTGTTGGCATAGATATGAATATTACCTACTTCTGATTGCGAAACGATGTGCTGTCTAGCAAATAGGTTATAACTATCAAGATATGCTTCTTGTTTTATAGAAGAACTCTTCTGTGAGAAAATATCGCCAGAATTCATATAGATGCCACCACCAACATTCAATCTATAATCGCCATGCACATTCGTTGTCATTGTACCATCGACTGTTAAGTTACAATCAGATTCAACTTTAATATTAGACGTGCCTCTGATAGTAACATCAGAGGCTCCCTTTATCAATACTTTGCCGTTTCTCTCAATGATTGTTACACCATCACCAACAATCTTGTTTGTTTGTGTGCCAGTAGGCCCAACTTCAAGGTATGTGCCTTTTCTATGTCGAATATTTATTCTTTCAGATGCCGGTGAGTCATCCATTTCAAACACATGACCAGATTCTGTTTCTTGTACTTTATTATATGGATATTGAGCATTGTATGGTGGCTTGGGTTCAATATCTTCTTGTGTAACATGCTGAACAGCCAAATGAGTTTCTCCTGGCTCTTCCCCTCTTGCAAGTCTATTCACATCTGGATTGTATGCATCATCAGGTTTAGGATTGATATCGCTCTTACCATTGAATCCCTGAGTAGAATTAGGAAATGTTGTAGGCATACCAGGCATCACACCAAGAACCATTGGATGTTGAGCATCGTCGCCATCAAGAAAGAAACCAAATACCCACGACCCTTCAATCGGTGGCTTATAGTTAAAGTCATATGAACCAATAACAGGTATTGCCCAAGGTAGAGTTTCTGTTGGCACATCTTCTTTACTGTCTGGATGAATATCAAAGCAGCGAACACGAAGACGACCCATCTTTCTTGGGTCTCTGCGGTCTTCTACAACACCCATAAACCATAGTAGATTTCTAAATCCATTTTCAGCCATTACACTTCACCCTCTGTCGTCATATCTGCTACTGTTGAAACTCCAGAGTTATCACCAAGAACCAAATCTTTAGATAATACTAATGTAGATTTATATACTCTATCAACTGGAATATTATGACTGATAGAGTTAATCAACCAGTAACCTGAAAGACTTCCGTTAAATTCAGTTGTTTGTATTTCTTCAAAATTAAATATATTCAATTTGATAATGTCTCCAGCAAAAATATCATTTCGACCATATATCTCTATTTCAACTGTTAGCTGGGAATGATAGTAAATATTTGATATTCTAGAAGAAATTATTTCTTTATATTTTTGATTAGGTCTTTCGGCATCTATAAAAACCATGTGTGATTTTGGTGTACCATCTGCTTCAAAAAAATCTTGTCTAAATTTTTCCGTGTGTGGAAATCTAATAGTTTTATCGTTGTGAGTAAAATCTTGAAAATTATCTTTATAGCTATATGGGTTATGTATATATTGCTTATTCAAAATATCAACTTCAACAACATCAGTTATCATTGCTCCAGAAGCTATTTCTTTCATAGTGTTTAATCTATTTGTTATTTTAAACGACAGCATATTATTCATAGACTTGTCTCTGGTAGAAATAGTATCTGCATGAATAGCAGGATCATATGTATATTCTTTTGCGTTTTCGCTACCATCTTTTATCATTTGTTCATGAGTTTTCATTTTGAACTTTTTTCGATTCTGATAGAAGTAATAGTTAGAACTTTTATTGGTCGCAGAATACGACCTTCGAGTTAGAAAATTAATTGCTGCAATGGGATTAAGAGATGGAATAACAATCGTCTGTACGCCATCAGTATCTTCAATCTCAATCTCGTTGTTTGAGTTTGGAAACCGTGTTGTATCAATCAAATATTCATCAAATATTAGTTCAATCATCTCCTTGTTTGTTTTATCTTGATAACTTTTTTGAACCTTTCTACTCATATCCAACAAATGATGTGTGGAAACAAACTTTAATGTATAATACATATAGTTTTGCTGCTCGCCAGGAACAGCATCGCTCACACTATAAACAAAAAACTCTTGCGATATTTCGTTTTCAAAAAAGTCAATATAAGTAATATTGAATAATTCTTCACCAATGATAGGAAAGTTATCGAGTAACCCATTTGCTTCCAATATCTTCATTTGACCCATCAACGCTGAACCATTGATTGATTCAGTGAAGGATAAATCTGAAATAAAGTTTGCTATGTTGATTGGTGGTTGACTTTGGCGTTCTTTTGCTGTTTTATCATAGTGAGATAAAGTAGCTAATTTGATATCGCAAAAACCAACGTCGAATCTATCTCTAGCCATTTAATAAACTTCTCAAATTTTCTAGGACTGTTTGAGCATATGAAGTATTAACGAGAATGATATTCCTTAGTTCATCATTCTCTTCCATTTCGTAATCAAAACGACGAACAGCAGTCCATTCACCAGCAACAAAATCGCTATTAAATGTCTGCGCTCTTATATATGAGTCTGGGCTAATCAGCATTGTCTCATCATCAGTCTTTTTCCAATGAACGATATTATCAGTTCTGGTTGTATCTTGTCCCCATACGATAGCATCAGTGCCTGTAGGAAGTGCTTGACTTGCATACTTCTTTCTAAAATATTCAGTGAAGTTTTCGTATGTCTTTGGCCATTGAGTGTATGGGTCAACAATGTCATTAGCAAAATACACTAACCAACTCATAGCAGGATCATCATAGTAGAAGTCTGCAATGTCTTCTGCTTTCTCATCTTCTGTCACTGTATAGCGAAGAAAAGCGTATGGGTCATCCTGTGATAGCCCATCCTTCAGAACTGTTTTAAGAGAGATGTTCTTTACAGACTTCTCAATCGTAAAACTACTATTAGCAAAAGCGTATTGTGTTTGTGGATAGTATCTAAAATATTTTGACATTATAATTCCACCTCGTCTACTTGATTGATAACTCCTGAACCAGTAGCAACCATATCCATATCCAAGTCATAATCTTCTCTTGTCCAGATTTGCATTTCTTGTAGCGTTAATTCAATCTTGACAACTGCTGGGTCGCCACCCTCTAAGAAAGCAAGTTCTCCACCGCCACCATAATCTACGTTGATGTTTGATACCATACAAGGCTTCATAACTAATGTATTTACACCAGCAATTATTGGTAGACATACATTAGGATACCCTAGAAACACTCTGCCCGACGAACCCGCTAAACTTTTGTAGTAAGGAAGAGAGTTTATTTTCAATTGTTTAATAATTGCATGTAGAGTGTTAGTTTCATCTCTAGTTCTTGGGGCCAAAGACCAGTTCCATGTATAGTTTTTTAGATTGACACCTTCAAAAGTTAATGCTGCGTATGGATTAAATGTTGTGCCAAGTCCAGCTTCAATACCCTGTTGCGCTCCCTGTAAACCAACCGCCGTAAGAAATTGTTTTGCCATACCCGCAGCAGCAGAACTAGCTATTGCTTGAGGGTTTAAGTTTTTAAGCGCTCGTTCAATGTTTCCTAATACATCATTTCCTGAAAAAGTTTGAGCAGCACGGGCTGTAAAGTTACCAGCACCTCCTAATTCTGTGCCGGCAACTTTTAAATTTGTGCTATCTAACATTTGTTCTGGTAGAGGCAGATATAGTGAATCTGTTATTTTAATTCCAGCATCCGTTCGAAGACCACCTCGTCCTCCAAGACTTCTATCACCATAAGAATATTCTTTAAAAAGAAGTAGGGTCCCAATCTCGTTCAAGTCAGAAGGAAACTGCAAGTTAGGAGTCGTATTAAATTTCTTTCTAGCATTTTTAACAGTAGCCGGTGTGCGAGGTACAGTAGATGGCATGTTCGAACCCTTATAAATACTTATTTACATCTATTTATAACGAAAACATTATGGCATACAAAGGAAAATTCAGGCCTTCGAACCCTCATAAATATAAGGGTGACCACACTAAGATTATTTATAGAAGTCTGTGGGAACTGAAGTTTATGAGAAAATGTGATGAGAACACTGGTATCGTTCAATGGTCGTCAGAAGAGATAATCGTGCCTTATCGTAGTTTGATTGACGGTAGAAAGCACAGATATTTCCCTGATTTTTGGATAAAAAAACTAAATAGTGATGTGGTACTCGTTGAGATTAAACCAATGAATCAGTCTGTACCACCACAGAAGAAGTCTAAGGTGACAAAGAGATATCTCGAAGAAGTGAAGACATGGGGCACGAACTTATCCAAGTGGCGTGCTGCTCAAGAATATTGTGATGATAGAGGTTGGACGTTTATGGTTCTGACCGAAAAAGGAGAGGCAAGAAGTTGGCGACAGTATTTGACGAACTCTTATTAAGAGGTGTGAAGAAGGGTCAAATCCCTGCTCGCACTCAAAACGCACGAGAGTGGTATCGTGATGCCGCTAGGCGTACAGGTGCGCTTCAACCAGCAAGACTTGTAAAGTCTGACCCAGAGCGTGGGCGCTCACAGATTCGTGTGGGTGATATGTATCTGTATCAATACGATCCAAAGTATAAGAAAACACTGCCTTACTATGATAGATTTCCTCTTGTGTTTCCTTTTAAGAAAGTTCCAAAAGGTTGGCTTGGTATCAACATGCACTATCTACCGCTACCTCTTCGTGCAAAGTTGATGGACAATCTATACGATCTAGCATCAAATAGAAAATATGATGAGAGTACGAGATTGCGTTTGAACTATGAAGTATTGAATGGTGCAGCAAAGTTTAGACTATTCAAGCCTACGATACATCGCTATTTGATTAGTAAAGTTGAATCGAGAATGATTTATATAAACCCATCTGAATGGGACATTGCGTTGTTTCTACCGCTTGAGAGATTCTACGAGAACACAGGGCGTATCAAAAAGGGTCAAGTTTATGCAGACTCCAGACAAATGATTAGAGGAAACTAGTAATGGCGTTTAATGTAGCAGATTTCAGAGCGCAAATATCAAACTCTAAGTTTGGCGGGCTTGCTTTATCTAATAAGTTTATTGTGAGAATTACACCACCGTCTAGAGTGTTTGCAGGTGATGGTGATTCTTTTCCTACAATGGAGCAGTTGACTTTCTTCTGTAGCACTACAAATTTGCCCGGTAAGACTATTAATACTGTTGACCATAAGCCTTATGCATATGGTCAAGTGAATAAAATGCCAATCTCACGGACAAATGACACATTCACGACGAGTTTCTTTGGTGATTCAAATTATTTGATAATGGGCTTTTTTCAACGATGGTTAAACTTCATCGTACAAGATGGTGGTGAAGTTTTTGATAGTAGAGGCTATAGAGAGATTGGATATAAAGAAGACTATGCTTGTACCATAGAGATTATTGGATATGATCATGATAGCCGAGAAACGGTAACTTATACTTTGTTTGAAGCATATCCAACACAGATTGGTGCTGTATCGATGGGATGGGAGCAAAACGATACGTTGATTCAGATTCCTATTGAGTTTACATATGATGATATGTCGATTGATAGATCATCAGCAAACAGTTCTGACGTTAATAAGCCCAGAACGCCAGTAGGCTTGTTCACAAGAATTGCACAAGCAGCATCTATTGTTGGCGTGATAAATACAATTAACAGACCTCGAAATATACAAGATTTGATTAATCAAGGGACTACAATCCGAACTCTAGGAAGAGGACTTGGAGTATTTTAATGGAGTGATTTAAACTATGGCATTACCTAAAATTGATACGCCTATCTTTACAATAAAGCTACCATCATCAAACGGGAAAAAGAACATTAAGTTCAGACCGTTCACCGTGAGAGAAGAGAAAATACTGTTAATGGCAGCGCAAGGCGAAGGTGAAGAAGAAGCATTAGATTCGATCAAGCAGGTTATTAACAACTGCTTACACACAAATATTAATATTGACGAACTGCCAACATATGACATTGAATATATCTTTGTTAATTTGAGGGCTAGGTCTGTAAATAATGTGATCGAATTAACACTAACAGATGATGAAGACGAACAAACATATAATGTTCCTGTCAATATTGATGATATCGAAGTAGTTTTTAACGAAGACCATAAGTATGTTATTGAGTTAAACAAAAATATTTCAATCACGCTAAGAGACCCAAACTATAACATGGTACAGAAACTTTCTTCTTATAAGCAAGATGATGATGCTATGATGGAAATGGTTATCTCTACCATCGATAAGGTACTGGTTGGTGATGATGATGTTCTGTTGATGAAAGATCACACGAGAAAAGAACAAGAAGAATTTGTGAATTCATTGTCTTCTCAAAACATGCGTGATATTGAGAACTTTTTGAATACGCTTCCCAAACTCACACACACTGTTGAATATGCAAGAGAAGATGGTACGAAAGTTGAAAAGGTTGTTGAAGGAATGCAAAGTTTTTTTACTTGATGATGATCCATAATAATATCTCAAATTATTATAAGGTCATCTTTTCCTTAGTACAACATCATAACTATTCTATAACTGAACTTGAGAATTTAATACCGTTTGAACGTGACTTATATGTTGAAATGCTTATTGATCATATTGAAGAACAAAATGCAAAACAACAACAAGGATAACGTCAAGTGTCTGAAGAAGAAACTAACACCGTCACCATTGACGCAGCGGCTTTGCCTGGTGCTGATACAAATGGTGATGGCCATGTCTCACAAGAAGAGATGGATATGTACCTTGAGTTCAAGCGTAAAGAGTTAGAAGACGCTGATGCTCGTAGAGATGCGATGAGGCAGATGACTTGGTTTGCTTTGTTTGGAATGCTTCTATATCCTTTTAGTATCTTCTTCACTTCATTATTTGGCGTTGATAAAGCAGCAGTGATTATTGGTAACATTGCACCAACATACTTTGTAGCAATCTCTGCTCTTGTTGCTGCATACTTTGGTGCGAATGCTTACAGTGATAAGAAGGGTAGTAAACCACCTAGTAAACCATCAACACCTGTTAAGAAATAACTTACTTTAAACATCATTAGCGATAAAGCTATTATACACTGTTTGAAGAAAAAGTCAATAGGAAAATAGAAGAAAATGGCTGAAGCAACATTAAATGACGTAATCACAAGAATGAAAGAAGAGGGGCTGCTGACTCGTAATTCGGGCACCAACTCTCTCAAATCTGCCATTAGTGAAATAAAAGGTGTTCGTTCAGACTTTAAGGGTTTCTTCAACAACTTTGGCAGTGCGCTTCAAAATTTAGGTAGCACTCAAAAAGAATTTAGTGATATGATGAAATCTAATTTTGAACAGCAGCAAGAAGCATTGGCTACTCAGCAAAGAAATGATACATTATCAGATAAACCAAAACCTACCGAAACAGATGGTACTAAAGGAGCCATATCTAAATTATTAGCATCGATTAAAGGGTTGATACCAAAGAAGAGTCCGGGTTTGCTTGGTTTATTGTTTGGTGGAGTTGCTGCTGCTATGGCTTTTTTCCCAGATTGGGTAAAAGAAAACCTTATAAACCCAATTATAGATGTTATTAATGTATTTCAAGGCGAAGACGCAACGACCACACTGGGAAAAGTTGTCAAAAAGGTAAAAGGCGCCTTTAAGTTTATCAGTGATAACTTTGGTGAAGAAGCAGCATGGGTGACAGGAATATTAACTACCGTTGCTGCATTAAAACCAATTACTACCTTAAAGGTTCTTGCTAGTAGTTTGACAGGGTTCGGAGCGCTTGGATCATTTTTGGGACTGCCTGTCATTGGCGCCATTGGAGGTCTTGTTATTGCTGCTGGCACACTTTTACTTGCTAAAGAAGGACTGGATTATCTAAGAAACTTGAATATTGAAGATGAAGTAAAAAGCATCCAGGAAAAGAAAACTGCTCTTATAAAGGCGTTGGCAAGTGGTAATAAGGATGATATAGAAACAGCCGAATCAGAATTAAGGCAGATTTTAACCAGAATGAAAGAAAGTATGTTAATTGATTCTGATAGAATTAGAAATGAGGTGCGTGACGCAAGTAAAATATTAGCAGACGAGGCATTGAAAAGACAAAAAGACGCCTTAGATAGAGTTAATAAGATGGGGGAATTAGCAGCAAGAGATGCTGAAACGATGGCAGCGGTTAGAGATATAAAAATGGGTGCGGTAACGGCAATAGTAAAGGCCGAGACCGAAAACGTTGAAGGCGGGGCATTAGGCGAAGCTAAAGCTCAATTTGAAAAGATCGCTGGTTTGGATATACCTCAAAAGCAGAAAGACGATCTGATACAGATTATTCAAAGTGGGCTCGCACAGGACGATACATTAAAATTCTCTCAGAGAACTGCTATCGATAATGAATTCTTCAAGCTGCGAAATATAGCTAATGACGTGTTTGATGGCGAGGACAAACTCTTAACCCCTAAACAATTAACAGAGGTTAATTTAAAATTAGAGGATATGAAGACTCGAATCGCAGAAGACCTTCTGCTAAGGCAGGAAACGCTTGCTAAGATGGGTAAAGGTTTCGATGATGGCGTTGGTGGATTAAATATGCCTGTTGTTGCCCCAACAACTAATGACAGTCGTGACCAAAGTACAACAACTTATTATTTCTATAACGATAATACTAAAGATGGAATTGGAACGGGGCTATACAGTGGAACGAGATTGCCCGCAGGTTTCTAAACAAAAAAAAGGGGAGCTAAAAAGCTCCCCTTTCTCTTAGTCTTCAGCCAACTTCTTGAAGAACGATAAACTATCATCCTCCGCATCATCAACTGTATCCATTGCCCAAGACGGCGATGAATCTTCAGTCTTGCGTTCAGGAGCAGATGCTTCCTTGAACTGAGGCTTGAAGTCCATCACCGCCGGCTCGTCTTCCTGAGCGGTCGTTTTGGGTGCGTGTGAACCGCCATCAAGAGCGAGTACCCGATAGAGTTTAGTCTTCAGGTCAGTATAGCTCTTGAAGTTCTTAGGATCGACGAGTTCTTGTAGGGAGTGCTGCGACTTCCAGATACGTTCCAACTCATCATCATCAGTATGAAGAGGAGTGGCAGAAGCAAAATCGGAACGGTCATAGTTACGATATCCTTCTACATTACGAATCTTGAGATTGAAGTTTGCACCTTCCCAAAAGTCAAAAGGATTCACTGGAGTTTCATCTTCAAACTGAGGATTCATTGCTTCGTTCAGCTTGTCGAAAATCTTCTTGCCATACTGATAGAGAAAGACCTTACCTTCGTTCTCAGGTTTAGCAGAATCCTTTACGATATAAACGTTAGAGAAATATTTCAGACGGCGCTTCTGCTTGCGAGCAATCTCCTTATCAGAGTCAACACCAGAGTTCCAAAGCGTAGAGTTGTACTCAGACACTGGGTCTTCTTGACCGATTGATGTAAGGGAGTTCTCGATATACCAACCACCTGGACCTTGAAAGCCGTGGTCCCAGAGACGAACGAAGGGCATATCTTCGCCGTCAGGTGCTGGAAGGAAGCGTAGTACAGCATAGCCATTACCAGCCTTATCGACCTGTGGCTTCCAGATACGGTCATCACCGTATGTCTGCTTTGCTTGACTACCGTTCAACTTCTGAAGTTGAGCGTTTAGCTTATCAAAAGAATTCTTTTGAGTCTTCAAATTTGCGAATGCGTTCATTTGTATTTTCCTTGTATGTGCGATTTATCCAAAACGATCAAGCAATGTTTGTTTCATTACTGACCTATCATATTGTAGAAACGGTTTATATTTACTACTCTTAGAGTATACAACCTCCCAGATGATTTGTAAAGCTATTTTTGAGTTCCAATGCTTAAAAATATCTAGAATGTCGTCGAGTATAATCAGCGATTCCAGTGAAAAACGTTTAGCGATAACTTCGTTTAACAATGGCGGGTGCTGACCATTTACCACTTTAAAGTTAGAGTCAAAATCTTCGTCTAATGTTCGTATCTCCTGTTTGAAGTGATATGTTAGTGATTGAATTTTCTTCGACCACTGCTTATATATATCGTCGCTTTCATTGGTTAGCAGGTCTCCAACCCATATCTTTTTGTCAGAGTTGACCATATTAGCAACGATATAATTCTTGTAATCGTTATGTTTTGATAACTTATAGAACTGAAACTTATCCTTTCGAATCTCGAACGACTGTGGAGAGGCATTTACCTTGCCGTTGTACTTGAAGTAGTCATACGACGAGGTAAAATGCCTCTGTAGTGCTAGATACGCAATGTATGTATCATATGCGTCTCTGGTCGAGTATGTACTCATACAGGCAGCTTGGCTGTTCTCTCCATTAGACGAAGGTCTTCAGCTTCGTCCTGAATGCGAGACTTGAGATTTGTATTTTTGCGAATGATATCACCTAGTGCTTCAATTTCGATATCATTCTTTTGAGCATAATCCAAAACAGCATCCATATAGTTGCTATCAGGCTGCTTTGCGAGTTTATGTACATAAGTCATAAAATCATCATATTGTAATGTTAGTGTCATGGCAATCGCTCCTTTAATAACGAAATTTTACTTTCAAAATAATTCATGATTACTGCTTCCTCATCTAATGTCGCATTCTTATACTTAGATGTACTTTTCATATTTTCAATATGGCGGACGAATACGGCAAGTTCTATGTGTTCAGCAGCGGTCAGCATGTATATCTCCCTGTTTTAGATTTCTTCTAGGCGAGTTAGAGCCATCTCTTGTTCTAAGAGTTCTTCGTATTCTTCCTCTTCAATGATATATGGGGTATGACTCATGAGCCATTGCACAGATTGATTTACAGAATCGTGAATGAAATCTTCTGCCTCATAGAAGTCTTCAAATTCTGTGACCTCTGGGTTTGGGTCAAGCGAGTCTACGGCGATTGTTACACGATATTTCATTCTACACACTCCTCAATGATAAAGTCTGGATCGTCTTTAACTGCAATCCAACGTAAGTCTTCAAGGTCCATGGAGACTATCATGGCAAAGGGACCAGCGAGACGCTGATGTGTTGATGTGTGAATACGCTCACTAATCTTGGTACACAACCACTCGGTACCGAACTGCTGAATGCGGTTCTTACCGTGCTTGCTCTTACCCTTGAGTTCCATTGTATCACCTACTTGCATAACAAATCCCCTTTCACTAACACTAGCTTCGAGCCAACACGAGGCTGCCCACTGACTGGCGGGCAGACTCCATATGAATCTCATAACGGTAACCGTCGGCTGCTCTCCAAGTGTGCTTGACCGTATGCTCCAACATTGACAGATTGTAAGTGTCATAGTCTTGCTTGAACACCTGACGCTCTCCAGCTTTAGTACGCTTGTCTGTCTTGTAAATCTCTACAGTAAGCATTGACTTCTCCTTCTTTCTGTCTATATACTTAATATAAGCATTCTGAAGGCAAATGTCAAGAGTTATTTTCACTTTTTTTCAAAAAAAATGGTGCTGCCACGAGGATTCGAACCCCGGGCCTGAGGTTTACAAAACCCCTGCTCTACCAACTGAGCTATAGCAGCTTAATATTCATATGTGTTAGCATATCGTTTGCAAGGTCACGAAACCAAAGGCTATCGTGACCTCGTGTCGTTTCAGCGGCTGTACCAATACGAATACCACTTGTTTCTACAAAAGAGCGTGGATCGTTAGGCACACCATTCTTGTTCACTGTGATGCCCTTTGCTTCAAGCATATCTGCTGCATCACGACCAGAACGATTCGTCCCGCTAAGATTTAGCAAAACGATATGAGAGTCTGTGCCACCAGTCTGTACGTTCATACCTCTGTTAGTGAATACATTACACATCACTCTAGCGTTATGAACAACCTCCTGGCTGTACAGTTTAAAGTCATCGGTGTTAGCTTCAATGAACGCTTGTGCTTTTGCAGCAATCATATTCATCAGAGGACCACCCTGTGTGCCAGGGAATATAGCGCTATTTATTTGCTTTGTATAAGATGGGCTGTTCCATAGAATGATGCCGCCTCTGGGACCACGAAGCGTCTTATGAGTTGTGCTTGATACTACATCAGCAAACTCACATGGGTTGTCATAGACGCCACCTGCAATCAAGCCAGAGTAGTGAGCCATATCTACGAATAGATAAGCACCAACACTATCTGCAATCATCCGCATTGCTTCCCAGTCGATTTGTCGAGGGTAAGCACTCGCACCAGCAACAAGCATCTTTGGTCTGAACTGACCAGCCTTATCAGATACCTCTTGGTAATCGATGAAGCCATTCTCGTCCACACCATATGAATGTGCTTTGTATATTTTTCCTGAAGCAGTCATTGGCGCACCATGAGTTAGATGTCCGCCAGAAGCAAGGTCCATGCCGAGGATCGTATCACCCGGTTTTAGAAACGCTTGATATACAGCCATGTTAGCATTAGCGCCAGAGTGCGGCTGTACGTTAGCATACTCGCACCCATAGAGTTCTTTCAGTTGGTCAATCGCCAACTGCTCAATCGAATCCATATGCTCACAGCCGTTGTAGTAACGCTTGCCTGGATAACCTTCTGCATACTTGTTTGTAAAGACACTACCACAGAGTTGCATAACAGCATCACTAGCAAAGTTCTCACTAGCAATCAACTCAATCGTATCATTTTGTCTAGCAATCTCGCTTGACAAAATTTGATTGACCCTATTGTCAATTACTGTATTGTGATACATTTCATCTCCATCATCTCTCATAAATTCCCAATGCGATATACGACGCTCGCTATAATTCATAATTTTATCCTGTATGCTATAGTTTCTTGATACCTAAAGCCCAATTCTCAGCAGCATCTTCGGCATAACGCAATGATTTACCGGGAAATCGTTCTTCGTTGAACACAGTATCGCCTTTATAGTAATGAATACCATATCCAGCGTCATCTTTATAAACTTCTGCTCTAAGCATCGTAGGCGCTTCTTCGCTGAAATAAGTGCTAATCGGCGTTTTCATCAGTAGTTCCTTACATAAAAACCAAGTCGTTTAGGTTGCATTTTACCCCCACAATTTTCTTCATCTTTGATAAACTTATATTTCTTAATCCTATGTTCAGGTATTTCTAATGCAACACCTTCATACGCAGGAAAAATATCGTCATAATCTGGATAAGGCGATCCTCTCAAATGAACTTCACTTACCTTATCATCTATAATTTCTACATTCCACCTATCGATTTTATAATTTACGTTGCTATTGAAAATGTCGTATAGAACAGAAGGCATTATGTATTGAAAATTAATATCTCTATACAATCTTTTAAAAATAAAAGGATTGTTTTTTGACTTCTCGCCAATAAAACAACTTTTTTGTTCGTGTCCCCAATTTGTTACAGCATTGTCTTGCCAACCATAATTAACACTTCTATGTGTGCCTTCAAATTTCTCACACCAAAACATACCGGGTTCTAGAGCATCACAGTCGGCTGGACCAAGCTCAAGTTCCATAGCTCCCAATCCCATACCATATAGATTGTAGATTGGTTGAACTATATATGTGTCTTTTTTGGGAGGTGCTATACCAGCAGGACCGCAGAGATAGCCTAATTTTTGTGATAGCCACAATTTATTGAAGTATTTTCGATGTGCTGGATACACAATCCACGCATCCTTATCACAACTCACGAGTTTGACCATTGTATGCACTAACAAATGCTAAAGCGCTAGTTTCGTGTGTATATTTAGCCACAAATTCCGTATTAGAGTTTTTATGATGAATCCAAATTTCATATCCATCGTCGAGGTCGTGCATTCGTGCTTTACCATCACGTTCATTCATTGGCATCTTTGCAACAAACATAAACAACTCCTAAAAATATAGAGGGGAGATGACTCCCCTCTATATATCACATTAGAATTTGACTGAGGTTGTGAATCCCACAAAAGTATCTTGATATGCAGCGTCACCATCTGTCGTCATTTTAACATATGGCGTTACACCAACATTAAATAGTTCCAAATTGTATCCAGCTTCAAGTTCAACGCTAGTCAATTCAACTTCATCAACAAGCATTGTTGGCGTCACACCAACATAAATCGAGTTCCAATCGATAGTTGCGCTAGGCTCTGCTGTGATTGTGCCTGCATCGATTGCATAAGAAATATCGTTACTGATTGTAAGGCCCATACCATATGGCAGTAGACCGCCTTCTGGTGCTGCTTCGCCATCTGCTAGTGCAGGCGAAGCAAGAAATGCTGTAACTGCTACAGCGGCTAGTAGCTTCTTCATTTATTTGACTCCTTTAAAGTTAAAAGTGACAGGGAGGTCCGAAGACCTCTTCTGTTTCCAAGCGTCCTGTCCCGCTCATAAGAATTATGCTGCTAGAGCATATTCCTGAGAAACGAAATTATCGTTTGCATTTAGTTTACATAGTCATAACGTGACCAATCGGTAACTCCAGTCATCTATTATCTGCATGTCGATCCTATTTCGCCCCCATAAGGTTTATGGTGGAGGCGTCCGGTACTGCCCCGGAGTCCATTACAGTTTTCAATTTCCTTCATCGTTACTTCTGTATATATCTAATCCCAAAAGACCAGATATATAATTTCGTATTAGTCTTCCTTTGATGGGTCAACTGGGACATCAACTTCGATATCACCGTCCTTGATAGCTTTAGTTATTAGGGCAGCAAGGTTCCAATCGTATGTACCACCAAACTTTCCTTCAGGGTCGTAACCATCTTCTTTTTTCTCTTCGCTCATGCTAATCATCCTTTGTAGCGATAATAGTATTCTACGACTTTCTACTGCTTCTGTCAACCCTTTTTTCAATTTTTCTACAATACTTTTGTAAGCAAATCCCGTGTAGACGCCTTGAAAGAATATTCTACTTGAACCATCAACTGTTCGTTCTTCTGCTTCTACAACTTTGATGATAGAAGTAGGTGGTAAAATAATTTCTTGCTCACCATCGTGATTACTATGTTCTAAGATAGGTATAACCTTAGACCCTTTCGGTAAAAAGACTCTCATTCTATCTTTACCGCCGATAGTCACATTTTGTCTTAAAGATGCACTTGTGAAAGCTGGGTCAACGTATTCATAGCCAGGAACAATCGCTTCTCTCATTTCATATGGCACCAGAGTAGAACGATATACATACAAGCTCTCTGGTAAAGGCTTTAGTTTTTCAAAAATTCTTGCCATTTTAGCAATCTTTTTCGTGCCGCTTGTCAATTCGTCAATTTCAAACTTAGTAAGAGGTTCTTTTCTAAACAACTTACTCACAATCTTTCTAAGAGGATCGTTGAAAGAACTATAACCCGAACCACTATAATTTACAACATTTTTATATACTGATTTCGGTAAATTGTTTATTTCATTATAATAATTGAGTCCGTTTTCACTTTGTAAGTAACTACGAATCACACCGACATTATAGTCTGAACTTTCTGCGAAGAAAGCCCCTTTAATTTTCACTTCACCCGTACCAGTTCCAGGCATTGTTGATTTGAATTCTGTCATATCAACATCTAATTTAGGCGTAGGCTTCTTTTTTACTGACCCAATTTTACCGGCACTGGGTGTAGCAAGAAGCTTCTCGCCTTCAGCAGCAGCTTCTTTCTTAGCATTTCGATAATCAATAATTGCCTTCATATGTTTTTCATCGCTCACACCAACAGGCTCAGCCATGTACTTCAGAATCTCAATCCAAATTTGACCAACAGCGCCCTTGATATTACCCAAGTTTGTGTCAGGAAGACTACCAAAAGCAGACATCGTATCTACGAGTTGTTTATTTAAGTCACTCATTTGACTATACACATATTGTAAATTATCAAAATTTACTTTCTTTACATCAAATCCATTTACTCGTAATGCGTTTGTCATTTTAGCAAACTCTGGAGTTGTTCTAAGAATATTAGCAAAAGCGCCAACTGATGACATATCCTCTGGCTCAAAAACATCTGCTCTAAGTTCAGAAATCTTTTTATCTGCATCGGATTGCTTTTCAATATACTTCTTTACTTCACCTGACATTTTAGTGGCCGCTAACTTATCAAGAAGTTCTGTATCAGAAGGCACATCTAAATCGTATTGACCAAAAGTGTATTTCTTTGATGGTGATAGAGTTTGAGTTTTCTTCAAAGCCGTCTTTGGCTTTAGAATATCAAGTGCTTCATCTGGTATACTCTTAGTGGGATCAAATCCAAACTCTTTGAATTCTTTTGATTTGAAAATTGATTCTGGTGATGCTGATTTTTTACCAATAAAGGTATAGCCATGATTTCTTTTTTTGGTTAGTTGCTTTTCACCAACCTGAGTTACAGGAAAAACAGTAAAGGTTTGATTTGCAGATTTCTTTAAAATTTTAGATATCAATCGTTGAGTAGTTTTAACTCTTGACGCTTTCATTCGAACTCGAATTGCAATACCCTTGAGTTGAGGGAGAAGTTCTACAGAGTTCTTTAGAAAATCTGTAGAGGTAGCCAATACTGGAATAATATCTGATGGGTTGTGGAATTTCCACCAGAAAGTGTTGCCGCCCGAAGCACCAATTTTACCAGCCTCCATAACATAAATGCCCTGACCATATTGTTGAACGAGAGACATTATGTAGTCGCCACCATTAACTTTAAAGGCTGCATAAATCTTACTTGGTAAGACTGTATCGTCAGTCATATAGTATTGTTTGGGATTGTTTAAAGCCTCAATGAGAAGAATATCCTCATTGAGGCTTGTGAAACCGTCAAATTTTTTAAGCACGAGCAAACTCCATGTGTATCTTTACTCGTATTTATATCAGACGTGAACTACGAGAACCTTGGGCGTTTTGTTGAGTTGAAAAGCAACATCGAGGCGAGTGTTGCCACCAAGGACACGCATCTTACCGCTCTCTTTGAACATCAGAACGATAGGCATCGTCATTGGCATATCGTTACCGATTCGCTCATAGAGTTTAGCAATCGTTAGCTCATTACGAAACTCAGGATATGAGCGATACGAGCGAATGAGATTGAGCAACTGCTCCTTAGAGCGAGTGTGTGACCTATACCCAATGTAAGCGTCTGTGACGCCATCAAGTTCAAGCACATCGCCTTCTGAGGCAGCCTGAAGAAAGGCTTCCTCGCTATCAAAGAAGTTGTTACCCTTCAGTTCGATTTCAACGAAGTACTCTTGCTTGAGGTCTGCTTCAGAAGGTTTGGTCCACATATCAGTCTTCCCACTTAATGGTGAAAGGAACGATTGCTTCAGCATTACGCTTGGCTTCATCGAAACTATCGAATTTATCAATCATCCTTGGTCCAACCCAAAGCTCGAATTTGTCGAGTGTGGTCAAAAGAATGTCCACTTCTTTGGTGGCATTCGTAGCAGCCCAACCACTCTTGAGTGTAGGTGCTGTAACGTGAAGGGTTTCAAAGTTCATCATGGTCTCGTTCCTCTTTCTTTCTGTCTATATACTTAATATAAGCATTCTAGAGGCAAATGTCAACCATTTTTTTGGTGTTTTTAAAACTTTTTTTATCGACCATGCCAGTACACATTTTTCTGTACCTTGTGCATGATTGTCCAGATTGCAAGATAGGCATTATGTCGCCAGCTTTGCTTCACGCTATTTTTGAAGTTATCATAGTCGATATTCATAATCTTTGCGTTCATCACCCCACAGAAAAACTGCTTGGTCATGAACAGACGAAACCTGTAATCGCTATCTGTACTCTCAATAATCTCATTTTTTAATCCTGGAAAAGCATTTTCCAAATCTTCTCGCACCCTTGCTCTTACCACTAGATTCATCTTATTATTGCGGTCCTCAACTGCACTAATAAAGCTATCATTCATCACAATCCACATAGTTATTTTTCCTTTTTATTTTTCAATTCTACACCATTGTCCATTTTTTCATGATACATACCATACTTAACAAACTCCTCCCAAACAGTTTTTTGAGGGTGACCAGCTTCTACCTTGTATATTTTACGCCCGTCTCCATCATATTCCCATTCACGTTTTTTCGGGTCAAGTTCGATACGTTTCTTTTCCATGATGGAAACTCCTATTGAATTTCTTCTATTATGTAGTCTTCCATCACTTCATTACTAATATTTTTCGCAATTTTTTCTATTTCATCTCCTGTATAGTCAATATCATATATTTTACCAATGCGGCAATCAATCACTTCCGGGAATCCAAGATTTCTCAAAGCAGCAGCAACTGTCGTGCCTTGATTGTCTTTGATCCCGGAACGAAGCATGGAGATAACACGATATTTCATCAGTCTTGTACGAAATCTGAAATCATTGGAAAGACCTTATCAATCTCTCTAGCACACATCCTTGCCAACTCACGATGCTCCTTCTGAGTCGAAGGGTCTGTCCTCAATTCAATATAGTGAAGCCAGCTACGGAGCGTGCCATTGACATAGAGACGTGACCACGTTAGGCCTTCAGGTAGAATCGCTCGAACTTGCTCCTTGGCAATATTCTTCTTGAGGGCTTGATCATAGACACTGAAAGCGAACTCCATAACTTCGCTTTGCTTTTTCTTCCACCATTTGTCTATCTCTGGGTCGTCGTTCTCTAGAGAGTTCTGACGATTTTGATAATCCTGCATACGAGTTTCACGCAAATCTCCAGTCGTTTCAGTAGCAGAGTATCGCTGGCTAAATTCTTGAAACGAGAATGAGCGGTGCCGAATCAACTGCCTGCCGATATCACGAGTCGTATCCACCTGTAGGCAGATATTCACCATCTCGAAGGGCGACCAATGCTTGTGGCGCATGAGATATCTAATAAGCCCATCGCTCTTCAACGCTGAGATTTGAGATGTTGGATTGCTCACACGAGCATAATAAGCCACTTGGTCCATCAGAGTTTCATTGGGACTAGCTCCCATACGCTGCGACCATCCTTCAAGTTTAGCGTTCTGACTAGGCATTTATATCATATTCTCCTTACAAAAACATTTCTGGGCGTAGACCACTAAAGCCTAACGCTAATCCAAGGAGCGCTCCAATAAAGAACGCTTTTACAAAATCACTCATATCACTCATTATATATTCTCCTTGATTTGGTGGTCCCTATAGGATTCGAACCTATGACCCACAGCTTAGAAGGCTGTTGCTCTATCCAACTGAGCTAAGGAACCATTATTTCTCAGTTTAACTTTGAAGCCCAAAACTTGCGAGTGATGGGTTCGAGAACGCCATCAGCAATAAGTTCATACTTATTAAGACCAAAGGCTTCTTCGGCGAAGTCGATAATATCTTCCCACACAGAGAGTTCGAAGTCCGTCATACAGGATAAAAAATCATCCATAGCTTTGACATTAGCTAATCCTTCTTCAAGGAATTCACCAAGTGTTTTAGTCATCATATATCTCCTTAGTGTACCGTTTGAATATCAAGACCGAGTTTTTGACCAGCATACTGACCAAACAGTTTGAACACATCACCGTGATCTACAGTCATACCTTCTTGAATTTGATAGGCATGAATCATCTCATGAGCGAGAACGGTACGAAACAATTCATACGAGTCAAACTCAGTAGTTAGACCAAGAACGATTGTTCCACGCTCCTCGTACTCGAAGCAGTATCCCCACTCAGTGTCGAGAAAGTCAACATCAAGTTCGATAGCATCAATATTAATGAGGTTTTCGAATATCTCCTCATTCAGAATTGCCATCTCTTTCTGAACGACTTGTTCGGTGAGTTCAAACAGACCCCACCATTCTTTTTCGATGGTAAGTTCCTTCATATATCTTCTCCTATTTCATCGCACGAACGAAGCGACCAACGTCGCTATCTTTGAACTGACCGCTCTTAGACCAAGTGCGGAAAGCAGAGCATTCAGTGAACTTGGCAGCGCATGAATCAGCGAACTTGCAGGTATCGCAAGGAATGTCTGCATCGTTCAGCATCGCTTGGGGTGTCACTTCAATCGAACCAGCGGTGCTGGCATCGTAGTTGAAGTAGCTATCATAACCAATCATATCCATCTTGCTTCTCACTTTCGTTTTATAGAGAATCGTTTCTCTATTTCATAATCATATTATAGACGTTTTAGAGACGACTGTCAATGTGCATATTGTCGCACTCTTGGTCTTTCTACTAACTCGCCTTTGCATAACCAGCGTTGCGAAGCGTGTTCGTTTTAGCACCCGAATTGTGCCTAACGCCTTTGCTACCAAAGGTTTTCACACGCTTTTTGCTCGCTTTGCACACGGTAATCTTGTTACCTTTAGCAAGCCATTCTTCACGCAGGTTATCACTGATGCGCTGAGACATTTCTTTAGTGACTTTCATCATAGCGAAGTCCTTTTCAAGTTCGAAAGAGAATTGTTTCTCTCTCATAACTATAATATAAGCACTCTGAAGCCAAATGTCAAGGGTTATTTTCAAAAAAATGCATTTTTTTTCAAAAAAATTATGCTGCTTGAAACCACGACGGAATATCACGCTTTGTCCAAGCCATCTTGAAGCGATCCTGCTTCGTGTGATAGAAGTTACGATATGATTGTACGGGGTCTCCCTCGACCATACATTCTGGGTTTGCTTTCATAGCAAGACGAAAAGGCGTCGGTTGACGACCATAGAGTTTTTTGGGAAATCTTGCGAGCATCTTGCCAATCTCAGTGTCACGATTGAACGCACCATGCTTCTTACCATAGCGATACTCATACTCTTCTGCAAGAGCGCAATAGTGGCTGTAGTGCCAGTGATAGTTGTTGGTTGAGTCCATCGTCCACAGAGTGCATGGGTGACCCGTGTGACAGGCCTTCATCAGAACGTCTTCACGGTCATCATCTAAGCGCCAGCGCTTGATGTTACGCCCGTTAGCGCTCTTCTCTGTATACATCTCACCATCAAGCATACGATGCACTGTAGAGAGCATCTGAGCAGACTCGGTAACCATCTTGACCACATGCTTGTCACACTGCATCCAGGCTGCTTCGTAAGGATTTTCAGATAGTACGAAGATATTCACTTTGATTTCCTAAGCGATATTGTTGATATATTTTTGAACTAAAGTTTTAGCAAGGATTACTCCCTCATTGCCATACTTCAGCTTAACTAGATTATAATACACAACTTCATCAAAGTCAATCATTTTCTCATCACAATGTTTAATATATCTCATTGTGTATTGTTCTAGTGTAATATCTTCTGGCATTACACAACCTTCCCTAGTACCTTTGAACCCGGAATATCCAGTTCTTCTTCTGCTATTACAAGCATACCCCACCCACAATTGAATATGGATTGAAATTCAACAATACTCATCTTCGAACGTTCAAATAGTTTTTTCCACCATGCATTTTCTGTCAGAGTATTTGTTATCTCAAAGTCTAATTTATATGATAGCCCATTTAGCACTCTGGGTAGATTACCATGAATACCACCACCCGTAATGTGAGCGCAAGCATTGATTCGATTTAGATTATTCATAATCTCATCAACATAGATTCGTGTTGGCATTAGAGGTATTTCTTCATATGTAAATATAGAGCGCATCAAGCTATATCCGTTAGAGTGAGGACCAGAACTTGGAATGCCTATAATGAGATTACCGGGCTTAACATTTACTGGCAGTTTCTTCTTCACAATACCCATAGCAAACCCAGCAAGGTCAAACTCACCTGTTGGATAGCAGTCAGGCATTTCTGCTGTTTCGCCACCGACAAGTTCACATCCTGCGATATCACAACCGTCTTTGATACCTTTGATTATCTTCATAGATACGTCTAAGTCTAGTTTACCTGTTGCATAATAGTCTAAGAAAGAAACAGGCTTTGCGCCAACACACAATAGGTCGTTGACGCACATCGCCACTAAGTCAATACCAATCGTATCATATTTCTTGAAGTGCTTGGCTACAAGCAGCTTAGTACCAACACCATCTGTGGCAAGAGCGACAGTCTGAGGTTTAGGTAGACCACTGCGACGACCAACATCAAACTCAAAAGGTATATCTACCAGTGCAGCATATTGTTTGTCAGCACCAATAGCTTGTGTGAACTTGTTAGCCAGTTCAACATCAACGCCTGCTTGTTTATATGTCGTTTTCATAAGATTTTTCTTTTCTTTAGAGTATAGTAGAGAGAGGCTAACTTATCAAGTTCTGGGTGAGAGTTGATCCACATACCAGTATCAGGAGAGAAGTGTTCTTTGAAGAATTTATCCATTACAGGATGACCAGTGAGAGTTGATGGGTTGACTTCTTTTGATAACGAATCGAACTCAGCATCGCTCATAACAGAGTAGTTCTTTTTCTCGTAAGCATAAGCAGCAAGAGAGAGGCGAATACGAATACGCTTCTGATATTCAACTGCTGCCATTAGTTCAGATGGAATAGGTGGTCCCA
>UEXN01000987.1_pt1 | contig 24642 bp, 20 predicted proteins | sample 1796711 | NCBI WGS metagenome assembly UEXN01 (sample SAMEA4772470, study PRJEB27181) | metagenome | reverse complement strand
CTGCCTGTGCTTCTTTCTAGCTAAGACTCTAATACTTGGTTTCTGTACTTGAGTATATGAATCTTCAAGATTTGTTATTGAAGTTATATATTCTTCTGAATAAAGATTATCTGATGTGTCTATTAGTTCTGGTTCATAAGACCCTGTATAGAAGTTAATTCTATTTACCCCAGAACCTGTGTGCCAAACATCATAAACTGTATTAAATGAACTTGTAGAAGCAAAAGAGGCTGTATAAACTCCAGTTACAGTAACACCGTTTTCAACCAAGCGTTTTGCTTTGAGGCTGGTCTTAGTGACGCCGGTTTTGTTTACTACAGATAAAGCACTTCCTTCTGGAGCAGTGCTGCCAGAATATATTTCAACAGCCAGACTGTGATTATCAAGACCGGGGATCTCTTTGAGTTGACCCCTGACAACATTGTAGAGAAACAAAGTGTTTAAGTTGTCTTCCGAACTTGCAATACTACTGCTAATACAAAAGTTACTTCTATTGTCTTTTCTCGTTGAGTCCCATCGTGCCTCCAGAGTTGGACGATAATGAAAATATTCACTTGTCCTTGAGAAGAGTCTCTTAGTATAAAATGAATCAGATCCAGACACTGCTGTATCCTGAAATTTGATTAAGAAGCCATAGTTTGGATCAGTTCCGGCGATCCAGCGCAGTACAGGGTCTGTGACATCAAGAGATATGTTTTCAAGTCCTGTGTCGAGATAAAATGTCTTTTGTGCTGCGGCGGCAGCTACAACATCACCGCCGGGTTTGGTCCAGTCATTTCCTGAACTTTTCTTTATCCAGTTAGATACCCCTAAATCTGTGTAATTTTCCATGTCCAGTCCATGACCTTCAGTCCAGGCTCCAGCTAAGGAAAATACGTCTAGAGTGTAGTCAAGTGGGGTAGAATCACCATGAGGGGCATTATAAAGGTTAAGGTGAAACTTTATTTTACTGACATCTGATGGCAGTTCCCCCGAAGCCATGTCCGCAATAATGGTCGAGATTGGGAACTGAATCATTATTCTGCTTTGTTCGGCAGCGTTAGCATTTCCCTCAGACTGTCCGGCAGAAAGACTATCATTTGTTTGACCGTGAATGACAAATGCTTCTAAAATATCAGAAGCACCCATATTAGATCCAGTACCCCTTGTCAACAGGTTGCCCTTGAAAGCATTTGTAATGGTATTGTCTTTTGAGGCGTAATATTTTTTTATGCTCATTTTATATCACAGCCCCCAATATGTCTGTATCTGGAAGGAGTACTTCAACGGCTGCGTCTTCAGGTACTATCAAAAATCTTCCATCGTCAGAAAGGTTTGAATCAATATTCAACACATAGTTGCTATAAAGACCGCCGAACTTATTTACTAGTTCAACTTCAGTTGTATCTACAACCCCAGGAACCTCATTCAATAGTTTGTATATCTCAGAGATATAGATAGCTTCACCAACATTGAATTTGATATTGATGTATTCATCTTTAAGTTTCTGTACACAAGCATCTAAAAGCTCGTATCTATTGACATCTAATTCTGGTAGCACCTTGAAGTTTATTCCAATGTTTATTACTTTGCCGCTCAACACATCTATAGTATCGTTGATCATTCTATATTTGTTTAGCCAAACAGCAGCATTTTCTTTCAAAGCCGTATTTGATTCAACAAGATCACCATTAGAGTCCTCAGATAAAAGATATACATTGAGGTTGCGCTTGAGAGAATCAGCATCTCTAACAACATTTGCTCTTTTGACTTTACCAAACTTTGAAGGCATTCTATAAATAAGATTGATATAATCTACTCTAGTAACTGCACGGTTCTGAGAAGCGAATGTTCCAAAAGCTCTTTCTCTGATCTCTTCTGCCGTTGGGATTGAAGTATCGCCAAGGATTGGATCTTCGTTTGTTACTTCTAAGGAAGAGATAACATTTACTACTTCCCCTTGATTTAATGTTGATTGGTCTCGGAAAGACAAAACAGGAGAGATCAGTTCACTCAACCCATTGACCGCTAAGTTAATGGTATCTGATGTATTCGCTGTATATTCAATAGTCAACGTAGTATTTGTTGGGACAACGCCGAACTTATCACTACTGATTAAGTTTGTTGGATCAAAAGTCTGGTCTGTTACATAAGTTCTTCCACTGACATCTAATATAACATCGGAAGGATCTGCAATCACGTCTGTGGTTATATTGTCCTCAGAGCCGTAGCCGAACTGGACAAATGTCTGACCTTCTGAGGTGAACTCTGTAACGAACCTTCTTGGGACAGGTTTTAGTTTCATTATATATGGAACAACCTGTCTATCATCAGAAGTATTCTGGAACTCCTTTACAATAACATCTTGTGTCAAATAGTCAACTTGATAATATTCATTACCTTGGCTGTCCTTTATTGACAATATTTCAGAGACATTATTATCATCTACCCTCAATCTCAAGAATCTTTGATAGTTGTCGATCGAGACTGTTTGTTGTCTTCTCTGTCCAGAAACTACCTGACCAAAAGCTTTGATGGCAAAATAGGTTGGATTACCCGTGGTATTATCAACACGAGCCACAGTCACCTGATTATTAGGGTCTGTAAAGTCAACGTTCTCAATAAGTGTAAAAACAGCACCAGAGTTTGAAGATATTAAGCTTCCTCTCTGGAGGATTGGGAAATAATCAAGATCTGGACCTCTAGTATTGGCGTCGGCTGGGACTATAGCATAAATTGCAGCCTGTCCCGTTGACTTTGCTGCGCCAGGAGTTTTGTACCCAAGTGTATTAGATAATCGATTTACACTATCATATGTGATAGCACTGTCAAGGAAACTTTCGTTTGCCTGGAAATCTGCATAAAATGAAAGCTGATCGCCGACATATGCCACCATATCTAACATCATTGAACCAAAAGATGCTTCACTGAAATCTTTGAACGTTGTTGGATAATATCTTTGAGCATAGTTCTCTAAGTCGTTCTTAATCGACTCAAAGTCTCTACTCGTATAGTTTATTGGTCTTTTCGCCATTTATAAATCCTCGTCCATTAAGTAGTCATGGTTGACGTTATTAGTAGCTCAGCATCCTCATCTAAGGGCAAGATGTTATATTTTATGCTTACCCTTACTTCGTTGAAAGACAGAGATGGGTCTTCATCTGACGTTAGGAAATCAATATTTTGTAGGTTTATCATAGGCATATATGTTTGTGTCTGTTCCGTCAAACGTTCGACGAGCGCATCAAATGTATTACCATTGACATTTTCAAATAAGTAACCGTATAGACCAACTCCAAACTCTGGGATCATAATCCTTTCGCCAGGCATTGTGAGAACCATATTCTTAAAGTTTTGCTTTATAGTTTCCCCAAGAGTCCTGTTTAAACGATAGGGCCCGTCTATAACATCGTAGGATAATGGTATTTTTGGCGAGATGCCTTGTCGGTTCGTCACTATTTATAAGCTCCTACTAAAGTTTTTAGTTCATTATATTCAGCGATAAAGTCACTATAATTATCATCTTCATAAGATTTGTTTACTTCAGATATGAATTTAGAGATAACTTGTTCGATATTAGCGTGCCCAACTATTTTATATTGAGGGGGTACCGACTGTAGACTACGGCTATATAGTTCCTCTATATCAAAACCTGGGAACGATAAGAATGTATCCGGATCGATAATCTTATTCTCAAAGAATTGTTCATATGAATTCTGCAAGAAAGGTGCAGAATCTTCATTCAACGAAGTCCAAGATAATATTGAAGGAAAGGATTGTTCAATGGAAGGTAACGATCCATCTAACACTTTTGAAATAAAATCTATTACCACCTGTTGTGAATATATTTTATCGACTTGTTTCGGAATAGAATCTCTGAATAAAGCTAATTGTGTATCTTGTGCTGGGAGCAGCCGGTCCTGTCCTTCCATTTCTAAAAGAGTTAGGAAGGTTTGAGTATTGTCTAAGAGAATATTCTTTTCAGCCAATAGTTTCTCGTTCCTAGTTGCCAAGAAAAGACGCAAATGCTGAGTGAAGTAATCGCTGTCAATACCCAAGATAGACGCTAGTTCCTCAAGTCTATTCTGAGCTTCCGTGACTGAATAATATGTTTTCAAGACCTCTTGGTCGGAATTAACACTGGGTATATTGAGACTATAGGGGAACCCGACGTGTTGAGAAGAATACCTTGTTACATCTTGTTCTACTATAGATGATAATATTGCATCATCTGCATTGGCGATTTCTATAAGGCTTCTATAATGACTATGTTTAAAATTTCTTGTTATATTGACCAAACTATCAGAAGTTATTAAGTATTCAGCGATCAAAAATCCAATTGGGAAATAATATGCACCATAATAAAACCCTTCTGCTGTCGGTTCTCCGTTTTCATCTAAAAGATCGGTGGTAATAAAATCTGAAGCTGTTTGCATTCCTGTTCGGGACATCCCAAATAAAGTTGAGCCTTCACGTTCGAGCCTAGCTGCTATAAGTAATACAAGTACTTCATAAAATCTTTTTATTAGACCCGTATATCTATCCCTAGTTACTGAACGAGAGTATGGAGATGTATCGCCTCGGCGATGGACATCTTCTGTTACATTTACAAGCATTGTAGAATATATTTGCTCTACTAAACTTCTTATATATTCCCTTGGATTATCTTGATTAAAAGATGAGATACCATTTTCGGGATTATCAATATAAACTTTCTCAAAAATATCTGCATACTCGAAAATTAGATTAGATAAGCCTCTTGTCTCTAAATCATCATATATTTTCCTGAATAAATAATCAGTAACGAGTTTCTTGGTACCGAAACTGTTCCAATGAGGAAAAGGAGATGCCATAGAAACAACGTTCATAAAGAATCTTTGCATTCGTGCCTGGATCGATAATGCTATTGCATTAGCAATGGACACTTCCTTATTTGTAACACAATCTTCACTATTTGGTTGATAAAGAGGCTTATTTGTTCCTTTCAGGTACAATCTCATTCTTGCTTTACCAGTGTCGTTAGAGAAAGAGAAGTTGATATTTTGATCAATGAAATATCTATACCCCGAAATAGATACGGACTCATCTTCTGTGTCTAAGGCGTTGCCGTCTACTCCAAAGTCGCTGATGGCGAGTCTGTATCTGTTCGAGACGCCGGATTCAGTGTCAGCGTTGGATTCGGAAGTTGTAAGTCTATAACTTTCAAGAATTGTTGAAAGTTGTGCATTATCATAAGTTCTCACAAGAGTTGTGAGACTAAAAGAACCATTATTGTCGATGAGCCCAAACATAGAGGAATCCAAAATATTTCTTATTAGTGCGTCATTTCTAGAAGGCATTAGAAGTCGATTCCTTGGTTGAGTAAGGATTGGACCACCTGATAATCTTTGTCCTATGTTTGATAAAAGTCTATAGTAATCTACAGATTCTTGGTCCGACTCTATATCTCCTGGCTCAGGAATGTATTGAGCTATTGTTTTTTGCTCTATTATGCCTTGTTTGTTTTTTACTGCCCTTCTGATTTGGACTCCACCAGCATCAATATTTTCTATAGACATCAAACATCGTGCATTGTTTGTTGGGCCATCGCTGATCCACTGATCAGGTCCGTTAGTTTGATAAGAGAGTTTCAGATATTCATCCAACTGATCATATAGTTTATCCCATTTCGCCACGCCCCCTCCGCCGCTGCGAATTGTTTGGATGAAAGGAGTCCTAAGAACCGGTGGACTTGTTCTCAGAGCATAAGATGATTCGCCGTCTTTAGGTCTTGCTAATTCATCATCATATTTACCGAGTGGAAGCCAATGGGTGTCATCATCAATGACATCAGGCGGCGGATATGGCAACATCAATGGTGAACTATCCCCCACTTGAATCCTCGTACCACTGGTTTGGACACTTAATCCTTCTAATTGTTGATACCTATTCCGGGACGGGGCTGAATAAATGAAACCATCGGATCCTGAAGCAGTTCTAAAATTTGCTGCCATAACCCTGGTAGAAATTAATTTTCTGATTGTATAATATAAATCTTTCCCAAGTTGTGTTGAATAGAGGTTTCTAGTGACAGTGGCGTCATCCTCTACCTCCTCATCCCACAAATCAGCCCACCATTCGGATAAAGATTTCCATAACATATTAGAAATCTTGGCTATGAATTCCAATAAATCCTCATACTGCTTCATCAACGGAAGATCATTCAAGAGTTCTTCTAAGCCCTTAAGGATGTTCTCTAAGTCTTTTAGCCAATCACATAAAGCATTTATCTTATTTATTTTATCTTCCGCAATACTGGCATATTGTGCTTCGAGTTGTTCAGGGCTGATACTGAACCCTAGTCTATCTAGCCCGATGTTGGGCTCTAAATTAGAACAGTACGCATCGAGAGGAGAGATATTCATCTGAGCGAGGTCTTCTATGTTCTCGTCTCTCATAGCGTCGCCTAAAGCTATGAAGAAGTTCTTGATCTTATCTTTTGTGAACTCAAACGACCCATATACCGTAGGATCGATTGTTCTTGTAATCCGCTCTTCTTCGCCGTTAGGGTCAATATCACTGTCCACAAGGAAAGTAATAACACCATCAGTAACAGTTTCTAGAATAAGCTCATATAAAACATTATCACCAGAGCCAAATATAAGCTGGTCGAGTTCTCTTGGAGTACACATGTTTGATATATCTGTGATAAGAGTAGATAACTGAAGATTTGTTGGATCAGTCTTTGTTATTTGTTCCGTTCCGTCAACCTCAATTGTGGAAACGTTGACAAGATCTACACTTTTTGCAATCTCAATAAGATCTAGACTATCAACATATTGATTTAGGTCTAATAAACCGTACTTTAGATCTCTTAGGGCATCATCAAGTTGGTCTGAACTATTGTCGTTTGGTCCGCACCCCAATACTGCCTTGATAACGTCCTTACCAATACCAACTGCTATAGATTTAAGATAAGCAGTGACTATTTTTATGATTATACCCTCATAAAGATCTCCGTCTTTTGAGAATAGGCTTTTCTGCGTCCCTTTCCATCCCTTGGGAACTTGTAAGCCCACCTTTAGTGCATTAGTCGCCATTGCCGCCGGTGTCGGTCCAGCCGCCGTTTTAGTGGGATTCATATCTTTGGGATCTAGGAATGATGTTTCTATAACATTCCCTAGCACATCTAGGGAGCAAAAGATTTGTTCATTGATTTGTTTTTCAATATCACGTATGAATAACTGTGGGTTTTCTTCTGCTTGTATAGCTTGGGTCAAATAAGCCCTTGTAACAGAATCTTTGACCACCTCGTCTCTAAGAAGTAAAATAGCTTGGCGAATTTTACCTCTTATGGATATTTTAGAATCCATTAATGACCAAATAGACATTACATCTTTTAGTGCCGCAGCTTGTCCAGTATCACAATCAAGACTTGTAATAGCTCGGCCTATTTGATAATAAGGGTTCCTACTTGTATTGATACGTCGGTAAAAGTCTTCTACTTCTTTTCCCTCTTTTGCAAGTTGTGAGACTTTTGTGAATATACTTTTTCTTCTATTCCTTCTTGCTCTTGTTTTGGAGCTTGCCGACTTCTTCCTTATTTTCTCCGCAGATAGCTCAACGGAGGGATATAGATAGTCATTGAAAAAGTCAAGCCAAGGCTTTAGGGTATCCTCACTCGTAATACTGTAGTCGTTATATATTCTATGGCTATTATGTATAGCGCTAAATGTAGTTGGGGTTGAATCTGAGAAGGTGTTTAGTATCTTCTGTGCCTTATTTGGTTCGACCCCCTCTTCTTCTTCGGGATAGAAGTTTTTATTGCCGATTGCTCGGGTCATGAGATAACCATTGAATGTAAAATATTCAAACCCATAAGAATCCGTGAATGAGAACTCTATAATATCTTCGTCGTCTAGCCGGACCTTATTGTAAATACAGGCAAGTGCCAGATCATCAACAAAGCCATCCAGGAGCCTAATTTCTCTACCTAGATCTATTCCTCGTAGATCCTCTGGTTGAATATCTTCTTCCTGTAGTTGTTTGGCGTATGTTAGGAAAGTTCTAGTAACTCTGGGGAGGTGTATTACTAGGTTTTCTGCTTTTATTAGGGTCTTTATTGATGATTTGTTCTTTTCTGGGTCGAGCAAAATAGTAGCTCTCTCCAGGGGCGTCAGTTCAAATTCATCATATGATATAAATACATCATTATTCTCTGGAGCCATTTCCACTATACTTCTTGGTATTCGGATAGCATACATCCACCTTGATCCAGGTCGGACATCCAAGTGAGATAAAAAGTTTAGTTTTTCATCTTCAGCAGGAAGACCAACACCCATAGCAAGGATTCTATTCAAGTTAGCAGTGGAGAAGCGACCAGTGTGCTTCAAGATCTCACTGACACCTTTCTTTATAGCTTTTATCATCTCTTGAGATGCGTTTTCACGACCTAGTCGAGACCAGTACCCTTGGTCAAATAACTCACTTGAGGATGAGTCTGTTCTTTCTGTGAAATAGAACTTATCATCTACACTATTGTAATAGATCTTACTTGTTTCTGTTCCAGGTCCACAGTTTGAACGCCAGTCATATATGTCTACATTTTCATCGTTATTGATGTAGGCGTTAGCTACTGTAGATAATGATAACTGTTCAACACTCTGATAGTCATCTAGTGAAAGGGCAAGTTCTTCCCCTATCGATTTATATATTAGTTTTTTATATTCCGAAGAATGGAACGGTAAGATAGCAACGAGTTTTGTATAAGCGGTGGTTATAGAAGTGCTATTGATGTTTTCTGGAAGTATAGCAGTAGGCGATGAGTTTGTAGTATAAAGATCTAACTGACCTCGGTCGTCTAGTTTATTCACTAATGCTGAAAGTTTGTCGTTTGCGAGAGTTTCCCCTATCAGTTCAAGTTCTACTGTTTCACCTGCCTCGATTAGGTTGCAGTTTTGCGGATACAGAAAAGAATATGCCCGTAGATCTTGTGCTGTGATAGTAAGATCGGGAGTTTCTTTCTCTATCCCCATGGACTGTAGTTCTTGTACTGATAGTTTTAGAATCTTATTTTGCGGAAGAAAGTTGAAAGAAGAAATATAATATTCGTGTATAGCACTTATAACAAATAAGTTTCTTTTATTTGAAGTAAAATCATATTCTATGTCTTCTAGAACATATGGATTGATTATGTTTTTTTGTTGTCTATTGATAGTCATATTTTTAGTTCACGTTATTATGTTTGCTTCGAAAATCAAAAGCTGGTTTTAGGAGAGCACGGGCGAGGATCAATGCAGGCTCGTCTGTTGGTGCACCTATATTGTACTTAAAGAAAACAGAGTTAAGTTGGTGTTTGGCAAGCTTACTTATTAACTCAACACCATCTGTACCTAAGGTCTTTATTATTGCGGGAATAGATGCCGCCATATAGGGATTTGGTAATGTTATTGACAAGTGCTTCATTTGTAGCTTGAATATAAAGACTATAAACTCAAACGCTTGTTTGTGCATCTCATGCATCTCTAATAAAGCCCTCTGTAGATCATCGCCCTTCACCATAGGTTGTAGATCTTTATCATTGTTGCCGGCGATTAGATCAATTCCTGGAATGTCATCACCTACAAAGAAGCCCGAGCCGCCGGCAAATTTATCGGAACCAGTAACAATCTTGATACCTTTACGACCGATTACTCGGACTGAATCTGCTTTTACTACAATAGCTGATTCATTTATAACCCTCCCAACTTTACCGTCGGCAATATGAAAGTATTCTTCTGAATCTATATCTCTTGCCTGCTGAGTCATATAGATCCTTGCCGAATCTAAATAAGGATTAGGAGAAGTTTCTAAATTTTCACTGGTTCCATTTGTTTCTTTGGCGGCGACACCACTTAGGCCAGCTATAAGATCAATCCTAGCTGCACCAGTTTTTGGTTCTGTTCCCCAGCCGGTATTTATATCTCCTGGTCTATCTTTACCGAAGATAATAAAACAGTTTGTATTTCCTGACCCAAGTACAAGAGATTCGTTTTTTGATGTTTTGTGTTTGGGTATAGCCTCAAGCATCGGAGTCTGACCGTAGCCAGATTGCTTTTCTTCTACTACCCCAGGATTTTCCTTGAGTCTTCTTTCTTTGCTTTTTTCAAGATTTTGTTTTGGTCTTGTTGGTCTGCTAGTCATTATTTCTTCTCAAATTTATTAAGGAAAAAATCATCTATTGGGTCAACTGCTCCGCCAGAAATAACTTGACCAACTGTTGTCCAGCTAGGGTCGTTTTCATATATGACCTCAAAGTGAAGATGGGGTGTTGTTTTAGAAAAGGTATCAAGACCGTTTGAATCTCCAGATAGTGCTATTTGTTGACCTGCACTTACTTTACCACTAATCATAGTACCCTTGGTAAGGTGAGCATAGAATGTCCAAAATGCACTGTTCTTAGTTGGAGCTTTATATATTGTGTGTTTAATTGCTACGACATATCCGTAACCTTTTATTTTACCGTTAATAGCATGACCATCTAAAGCTGCCTTTACTGGAACACCTGTTGTTATAAGACCGTTTTTCTCTGTTCGAAGATCAATACCTTTATGGGGAGATCCGCCTTCATTCCTCGCTGGGAATGGAGAGTTAATGTTCCCTTTTTCTCCTGTTATTTTTTTCTTCCTTTCATCTCTAGATAGGGTTCTCGTGCCATCGGTGTCTACTGCCCTCTTACCAGTTAGAGGACTCTTAGGGAATTCTCCTCTTGTTGGTCTTGGCGGCTTGGTTGTTGCTATCTTTATTTTTCTACTAGATGATCCACCACCAGCAGTATTTGCAGAGCACCCCTTTACTGTCGTTCTAGCATCACCGCCTGGTTTGGGGATATCTGTAGAACAGTTTTGAGAGAAACTTTCTATTGTAGCATTTCGATCAATTATTCTATCTATGGTTCCAGCAATATCAGACGCAAACATTGTGCGATTATCATCCATTCTAACCCTGACTATAGCACCAGGACCTAAAGGATCTTTATCGGCGATGGGACCATCTCCTGGTAGAATAAACCTAGTGAAATGAAGATCTGTTATATTATCATCTATGCTTACAGGTTCTGGACAACCAGAAGTCCTATGATCACTTATAATCCTACATAAATATAGAGTTGATCCTGCCTCTGTTATACCAAGATTGGTAAGTGTTTTTTCGAACCAGCTTGGTTCAACAGTTAGTTTTTTAAGTACCTGTGCTGTAGGACCTGTATTGTTCTCAGATTTGCCACGTTTCCTGATAAAAGCAGTTGACATTCTGCTCACAAGGTTTTGACCGTTGTCATTTCCTACAGAATAGCTTGGATCATCAAGGGTTATTGGCGCTGAGCCTTCACTAGTTTTTTCTACTATTATTGGATTAGACATACCCTACTCCTTATTTAGAAGATCAAACAACTGGTTCTTGTCTTCCTCACTTAAACCTTCTTGTTTGGATACGGTTTCCTTCTTATAGACCAGGGTGGCGAGCTTTACTAGTTGCTCGTTACTTCTTTGTAGAGTTTCAACAAACTTTGCAGCCACAGGACCACTATCAGAGTAGCGGTCTTGAGCGACTGACATATGTTCTTGTAAGTTGGATAACAAGTCTTCAGTGACTTGTCTATCTTTATTTATGTTATCGAGAGCTTGCTCGATTAGGGATTCTAGGTTCTTTTTCATACAGTAAATAGGAGGTTACTTTATTTCTCCCTCATTCCACTTACTCTTGAAAGTCCTAAACTTTTCCCGCATTTTGTTGAGACAACTGACGATCTGTTTGGTATTGAGACCTGTTATTTCTCTCATATACAAATAGATTGCCTTCTTATTGAAGATTTCTATCTGATCGACATTCTGCATAAGAGTCAGAATTGCATCCAACACCTTTTGTTCATTTGGTTTTAGGTTTGGGTTTTCCCAGCTTTTTATTTCTACCAGCAAAAACTGCCAAAACTCTCGATCTTCTTGTTCGTCGAAAAGGTCCTCATTGTCACCAGAGGATACAGCTTCGATCTCACGAATCATCGAGTCATATTCAATCTCTCGTCTGTTTTTCTTAGTCTGTTGTTTTGCCTTGTGAGTGAACCAGTTCTTCGTTACAACAGAGAAATATGAGAATGCCTTAGTTCCCTGAGATGGGTCAAACTTACCCAGGATAGTTGTGAGCCAAACTTTGCAATCTTCTTTTAGAACATCAACATTTTCAAGGGACGTAAACTTATAAGTATAAACAATCTTTGTGACCAACTCATTGAAAGCTGGCTGAATATGTTCAACATACAACTGAGTTCTTGTATTCAAGTTGTCTGTCGCACAGTAATCAATGATTGCCTGTTCTGTTACCTTTGTAAAATAATGATTCTTCTTCGACGATCGCTTAGGCATCCTCATCTCCGTATATTAAGTTTTGGTTTATCTCAATAAAGTCCCCAACATCACCGCTCAACTGCTTAGTATGATCCAAGAGAGATTTCAAGGTCTGGTCACCATAAAAGGTTTCCAGTCCATAGACTTTCTTCAAGTGCTCCTTGAATGAATCAACTGATTCATAGAGACTTTTCATGTCTTGCGTTGTTAGATTAATGAATTTTACTAGGTTCCGGCAATACCATAAAAGAACGATATTTGAAACAAACGAAACTACCAAAAGCAAAGTAAGGATTGTACTATTCATCTTTTTTCCTCTCTTTTGATAAAGTCTTTCTTGTTTTCTCTAGTTCTCTTTTACCATCATCGATTGCCTTATTGACTTCGTACCCGACTTTATTTTTTGATACGTTGTTATTTTGCTTTACAGAAATATTGACCTTGTTGCCAAGAAACCTGCTAACCGAGGGTGATTCGCAATGCGAACAAAGGATGCCCTTTTCACCATATTTATGACGTAGTTCAAAATCTTTCTTGCATTCGTCGCAAATATAGTGATAAAGGGGCATCTATTCTACTTCAAACTTATTTTTAGTTGGCTCTTCTGTTTCAGCAGAGATGGTTGGTGCGTTCAAGACATAAACCAAATCATCCTCTACATTGAGATCCCAATCCGATAATAGTTCTGTAATATCAACTTGTTCTGCTAAGCATTTTTGTAATGTCATTAGCAATGCGCCTACAGCTTGTTGTGAAAGTTTCATTTTATTCTCCTCTTCGTATCCTATTATATGCAGATATCGTTATAATGTTTAGTTTTATCTATTATCTTTACGGTCGCCGAGATGATAAGCTGTGGCTTTGGGGTTGAATGAGATAGGGAAACCATAATCTCGGATAGCCAAACTCCACATAACATCTGGACAGAACTGAAATAAGCCGAACGGCTCTATCTTAGCCAATAAATCTCTGTGAACAACACAGTTAGCAACGTAAGCAGTATCTGATTGTTCTATTTCCCCTGTTTCAATATTATAATTTAAGGGTCGATGGGGTAGACCTCTGATGGGATCTGGAAATTGCATCCAATCTTCCCCCATCTCATGACGCTTACCATTACCGTCTATTAGACGAAACCCGTATTGTCCAGGTTCCTTATCTTTGAGGAATGTTGACATCTCTTCTAACCAGTCGTCCTGCAAAAGGATATCATCACCGAGTAGACAAATCCACTCTTCGTTCCTAGTTGAAATCCCCTGTCTCCACTTCCTTGACATATCTCTTTCCCAGGCTGTGTATTCTGAGAAGGTTCCTCCAAGAAGTTCAACTTGAGTTTTCATATCTTCATTATAGCTAGACACTAGTGTATAGTTACCATTTGATACTTCTATACAGTGTGGAATGATCTTGTTCATTAATAGATCTTTTCTTTTAGTGTCTCCACTGCTGATCTGTACTATACCTAAATCTAAAGAACTCATTTTTGCTTCTCCGAAATATACTTAATTTGATTACCTAAGTTACTCATTACTGTTGCATGGCTAATTGCGTGTAAAGATTTTTTATCCATATCCCCGGTATCTATCTCCGAAGTTTTCTCCACACTGAAGGAGGAATCTGTAATTTTCTGAAATACGCTCTCCTTAGTAAAAATAGATCTGATGTGTTTACCTAGGTGTTCCGCATCTTTGGAATAAACACGCCTTGATGTAGCGAGTTCTCTAACCTTTTTTCTAAATGCTTTCATATCAGGGTATGCCCATTTTGCACCCTCATTGATCAGCCCAGGCATAAGATGTTGTTTCTTTACTTTATCAATAAGATAAGGCACCTTTATAAATAGGTTTTTTACTTTTGTTTTTTTGCTTACCTGATTTATAACGGGAGCAGAAAGAAAGTCTAAATGTCCGGACCAAGCAGTAGCAACAACTGGAATATCTGAACATACTGCATTGAAGATCGGTATACCGAAGCCTTCACCGTGTGTAGCAGAGATATACCCTCTTATCATATCTTTGTCATACAAAGAAGACATTTCTGTTTCTGTCATATTTCCGTGCAAGAGATATACTTTACACTTCTTATCTTTTGTTACAGTCTTTACAAATGTTTCAATATTTCTAGTCGTCTCATAATGATCAATAACACTATTGTTTTGAATATAGCTTTTTATTATAAGACCAACATCCGAGTCGTCTTTGAACTCTTGTACAAAGTTCGTGACCATCTCGTACAGATTTTTTCTTGGAGCAATTTGTGAAACACACAAGAAGTTATTATCAGTCGTCACCGCTTCGTAGCCGACAAATTTTTCTCTATCACTGGTGGCAGGCAGGTTGTTATAAAACGGAATAACTTCAATAGGTGTAGTGATCTTCTCATCGTTTTCACCCACAGCATTCTCAAGATTCTGTTTAGCGTGTTCGGAAACAACTAGAATCTTCTTCATACCATTACAGTTATCAATCCACTCAGCCGGAGCAGCAGTAGTTTCTAATGCAGCAGTCACCCCTATATCATAATCAGTGACCTGCTGGAACTCGTTCGGAGGACGCACCTGATAACAGCAGTCAAAACCTTTACCCATTGGAGTATTCGTAGAGTGTAGATACCGCAAGTACACCTGAGATCTTGTTATACACTCTTCATACTTTTCTTCGTAGGTGCGGCTTCTAGTTGTCTTAGCCCACTGAAGATCTATAATATAAGTTTCGAAGTCTTCATCCTCTAGGAACGCATCTGCAAACATTCTTGCATGTTCGCTATATCCGCTAATGTTGCAGATAGGACCCATTATAAGTATTTTCTTTTTTGCCGTCATAATTCCACCATTCTCCAAGCTTTATATCCTTTTCGTTCTTCCCAAGATCCGTATTTTTCGTGGACTTCTTCGAGAAGATTTACCCAAGTCTTTTTGTAGTCTTCAAAGTTATAGTTCTTAAGGACGTGGTCACGACCTTTTCTGCCTAACTCAGCAAGTTCATCTTTTGGCATTGTATAAATCTTATTCAAGGCAGCGATAAAATCTTCCTTGGAAATACGATCTTCATAAATATAAGGAACTGTTTGAGACCCAATAAGAGCCTTTGACGCTGGCTCAATACCAACACCAAACCATTCTTTACCATCAGTTACTTGCTCTTGTAGACCACCAGTCATTGTTACGATAATAGGAGTCTCAGTAGAAAGGGATTCAAGTGTTGCTAAACCGAATCCTTCTGCGTCTGATATGTTGACTGTACAATCTGCTATGTTATAGAGTTTTGCAAGTTCCGCTGCTGGCATCTTCTGTGTAGAAAAGATTACTTCGCCATTTGATACGCCAAAGTGCTCCGCTAAATACTCTAGTGGCTGACCATGTTGGTCTGATGTGTCTGTATGCATCAACAGACAGACCTTTGTTCGATCAATATGCTCTTGATTGAGGAAATCAGCGAACCAATGGATCAAACTGCCTGATTGTTTTCTTCGAGCGTTTCTGTTATTCCAAAAGAAGACAAACTTATCACGAAGCATTGGGTTATTCTTTAGTATTTCTTGTCTATCTGACTCTGTAATCTTACCAAAGACATTCATTGGTACCGCATGAGGAACATAGACCTCGTGGACTTCAGGGGAGACATTCCTAACGATATCGCTAGTAACTTTTGAAATAGTAGCTATAACATCATTAGAATCGTACATTTTCTTGTTATATTCTGGATATGGATAGTTATCCCAAACGTGATAATAAATCATAGGGACGTCAGGGCGGATATCATCTTCAAACATCCATAACCACTCATAATACCTAGGATCTGTCATAAACCAAAGAAGATCTGGTTTATAATCCTTTATAATCCCAAGTACTTTCTGTTTGTCCCCATACCCATCGACTGGTAAGACTCTCCAGTTTTCATTTATCTTCATTAGGTTGTAGTTTGGATGTTTAATTGCTCCACCAAGAGAAAATACATCATATTTCCCACTCTCTACGAGTGCTTCGATCATATATTTTGTTTGAGTCCCAACCCCTGAAGATAGTAGGGGATGGTCACCTAATGTTAGGACTTTTATTTTCTTCGTCACGTTTTCTCCTTACTTACAATGTTCTGTCCTATAGAACTCGCATGTACCAAATCGATCTTTGCAATCTACGCAAGCACTTCTGTTCTTGACATAGTTTTCTTTGTTGATATTATGCAATGCTTTTACAAGAGCGTTAAGGGCATCCGAAGTTCTTTTTTTAGCAGCAGTTACTCGAACAAACTCTGCTTTCTTGCCAGCTTTAGCTGTTCGCTTTAAAAGAACAAAATGACAGTCAACATCTTTTGGGTCAACTTCATATTTACGGGCATAAAAATGCTTATAATAAACTAGTTGGTAAGCCAGTATAGTATCGCTCTTCTTTTCCCGCTTCCATCCCCAAGAACAAGTCTTCCAATCAATCAGGTGAATCTTCTCATCCTTTTTGGAGTAGACTACAAGATCGATAAATCCCTTGAACTTCTTTTCTGCTTCCGTGAACTCTGTGATAGGTACATAGAGCTTTTCTTCTGCTTTGAGTACTTCCCAGTCTTCACCTAGTTTACCAAACTTCTCTACTAAGCAACGGTAAAGGTCGGGAACAATCTCCAAACCACTTACAAGCCACTCTTTGAGTTTGAAATCACGTTTAGCTCTCTGTTGTTCATCCTCAGGCAGAGCCTTGAGTTCTTTCAAGAACTGCTCTTTAACTAGCGCATCAATAGCACCGACTTCCCTGTACTTTTCGGGGGAAGTCAAAGTATATTCACAAACCGTATGAAGGGCTTTACCAAAGGCTGTGAAAATGTTGCCCTCGAACTGAGTTACTTTATCAATGTAGGTGAGTTTGTGGTAGTGCGGGCAAATATGCCAGTTCTTCCACTCCGAATAGGAAATATGTTTTCCAGCCAATGTAACCTTCTTTCTATTTAGAGGTTATGGAGTTCATTTATCTTCTTATATAATACAGGACATAGCTTAAAAAGCAAGTCTTTTTTTCCTAAATAATAAGCCTCAAACCCTGTAGCGAAATATTCCCTCAGAGATACTGAAGCATAAGGTCTTACAAAATCACTTGCCGTGACCATCTTTAGCATATTAGATCCGACACGTTTGTATAAGAAATCATCAAAGTCTTTATTGTATTGAATATCTGAGAAGTTGTATTTATCAGTCCAATACCCCTCTGACTTCAACTCAAAGTTTAATCTTTTTCTTTTTTCCAAGAACTCTTTTTTTATGCTGCCATCAGAATATATCATTTCATTATGAGATACTTCAATATGATGAGCCATTTCATGGATCAAATCATCTAGTAAATCTTTCATTCCGTCTTGCTTATTCGATATAAGCAACCAGTTATCTCTATACAAGGCTGAGATGTTGCGATCGTCGAATTCTTTTCGATGGGCAATCTCGACACCTTCTAGATCTTTAAAATAATGAGGAGGAAACTCTTTCTCTAATCTCTTAAATATTGGGGAGTAATCTGAGACATTATCACCATCATCTACTTGAAGGACTGTAACGTTTCCAAACTTGAAGTGTTTCGTAGTATTTTTGATTTTTTCTTCAATGTAGTCTCTCACAAGATCTCCGATGCCAAAGTCGCTAGTTTTGAACGCTCACCTTTTGTAAGAGTGACGTGACCAGCTATGTTATATTCCTTAAACTTCTCAACAGCGTGAGTAAGACCGTTAGAAACAGAGTCAACATAAGAGTTATCTATCTGTTGAATATCCCCTGTAAGAACTAACTTGGTCCCATGCCCCACTCTTGTTATTATAGTCTTTAATTCGTGTGCCGTTAAGTTCTGAGCTTCATCTACGATCATAAAAGCATTCGCAATAGAGCGACCACGGATATAAGTCATAGCCTCGATTTCAATAGTTCCTTGTTCTACTTGCATATCTAAAGCTGTTCGATCACCAAACAGATGTTCTAAGTTGTCTCGAATAGGAGCAATCCAAGGCATCATTTTTTCTTCTAATGTCCCCGGAAGGAATCCAATATCCCGACCCATAGGTTGAACGGGTCGAGTAATAATGAGCTTGTCATACCCCCCGTTAGAACTGGTTGTGTTCATTACTTGTTCTAAAGCACAAGCAGTAGCTAATAATGTCTTACCTGTACCAGCAGGACCAGTTAGGGATATAATATTGACATCTTTATCAAACAAGAGGTCCATTGCATATTGTTGCTCTTTGTTTCGTGCTGAGAAACCCCATATATTCTTATACTTATTCACTTTCCTGAGGGGTGTATTATGATTAACAAATCTGCAAATAGCTGATTTGTTAGAAGCTGTGTTCTTAAGAAGTAAAAACTGATTTGGGAAAAGTTTTATTTCCTGCTCTTCTAAGCAGAACGGGTCGCCGCTATAAAAGCGATCTATAGTACTATATTCAACCTCAAGTTCCTGAGTCCCTTCAAACAGATTATCAACTGACTGAATAACTTTCTGAGGCTGGTAATCCTGGCATTTTATTCCATGTGCATCACATTTGACTCTCATATTGAGATCTCTAGAAACTACCTCCACTATATGACCTTTTTCTATAAGTCTAAGGGCAATAGCGATAATCTTATTATCTGAGTCATCTGTTTTCATCCCTGGCGGCATATATTTCTCATCGAAATGAGCAGCGAATACATTACCTTTGCCCTCGCCGAGTGGAACGCCATCCATAAGACTCCCGTTTTCTCTGAATGAATCTAACATTCTGTTCATTGTACGGGCATTAAGACCTGCTGTGTCCTGTCTGTGTTTATGTTTGTCTATCTCGTCTAAAACAATGGTTGGAACAGCAATATCGTCCTCGCCGAAAGATAAGATGGAACTAACCTCTGTGAGGTATACGTTTGTATCTAGAATAATAGTTTTTTTCATGCTTTCCCCGAAAAATATGGGTTTAAATAACTAGTTTGGAGAGCATACTTAAAGGTAATAAAAAAGCCGCCCGAAGGCGGCTGGTGGAGGTAGGGAGAATCGAACTCCCGTCTTGTCTAGCTCCATAAAAAGGTCGTTCACAAGGTTAGGTCTGTTTTTATCGTCGGACAGCCCACTTGACTAGATCATTTTATTTGCGGCAAAAATAATCAAAAGCACTTAGAATCGCAAATACGACTTTCTGTTTTTTGGCTGTCGTCGCCTCAAGCGTAGCCAGGTTTTTAAGCTGCTAGTGCTAGTTCTGCGTTATTGTTTGCAGTTATTATGTTAAGCGTTTTTAGTGAGCCACGCTTCCCTCACCCTTGCACCGTTTTTACTTCCCCATCAGTCGATACCGGTTACCCCCATTGATAATATTATACAACAACACGTAATAGTTGTCAATTTATTCATAAGTATTATGTTAAAAGCTATTAAAGCTGTTAAGAGTTAGAAAAGCTAAGATAAAAGTAAGAAAAAGTAGAAAAGAGTTTTTTTCGTTGTTTAGCAGCTTGCAGCTATTATAACCAAGGATGAAAAAGCGTTAAGAGTAAAAGTGATCTTTTTTTATAAGTCTAGACCGAGATCTGAAGTTTCTTCTTCATTATCAACTGCTTCTGCTGAATCTTTTTCTTCTTCATATTCTGGGGTAGTTACATCTGGAAGCGTTGTGGATAAATCTGATTCAAACTTATCAAAATACAGGAGCATATTCGTGACCAAGTAATCATAGAACATGTCTCTATCCTTATCATCTGCTAACATATCATAAGAATCTACTATTTGTTTCTCTACTCTTTTAAATGTTTCTGCCGCAAAGTTACGACCGGTTTCATTTTGGTCTTCTATGGAAACAAACTCGTCTTTTTCTTCTTCTTTATCTATATCAATAAACTCATCTGACAATCCAAGGTCATCAGACCCTAGTTCATCATCTGTCATATCAATTGTTACTTTCTCAGTAAGAACATCAGCATCTATTTCAAATACAATATTTTCACCCATTGCATCATCATCTTCAGCTTGAGCAGTTACTTCGATAGGTCTTAGGGAGTTTTTAATCGCATGTACTAAGTGATTTCTAAAAGAATCTCTTTGTTCCTTGGAGGTGGTCAGCATAGTATAATCATCTTCAATGGTTGGGATGATATTCCTTAATAGATCAGCAAGAACATTTATACCAGTATAGGTGCTGGGCTCTTCTGTTCCAGTCTCAGCTTCCATTATAAGAAGTTTACGGACAGAGGCTCTGAGACTTGCTTCATTCTTAGCGGTCTCAGTAATCTTAGTTTTAATTCTTTCCCGCACATACTCTCTTATGAGTTGTTCAGCAATCAAAGTGTTACGATCAAGTATAGTCATAGTATTCTAATTATCTCCGTCTTTGACGTTTTCCACGATTTACTTTAGGTTTGTTTCTTTTTCTTTTGTTTGCCTTGGGATAAACAGGCTTAGCACCTAGCGGTAAAGGATATCCGCCGACAGCACCACCAGCCACTGTACTCATCTCTTCAATAGCATCATCAATCAAGCTATTTAAACTCTCTTCCTTTTTGGTCAAAGTATTCCAGAGGGCATCAGCATCTGCGCTTTCAGGAACATAAGATAAGAACTTTTCTCTGTCGCCATCATTAATAGCTTGTCTCATATCACGAGCACTATAAACAATACCACCATCAGATTGAATGGGGTCCTCGACAATATCATCCACTGTTACACCTGGGTTATGTTTATCAGCGTACTGTTGTGCTCTGTTGAATCGGGTATCCCCAACATCCTTACTGCTCTTGACTAGAAGAACTGTATCTCCATCTCTAGCTGACACTGGGTCAGCCACAAACTCATATACAGCTTGGACAGGACTTCTATAGTCTGCAATCTTTGCAGTGATATTTGGCTCACCATTCTTAAGGTACTCTTTCCAAATCGCTAGTGACTGTTCATTAGTGACCTCTGGGAAATCGACGGGAGAAATAAGAATAATAACTTCATCCACATCAGAACGCTTAGCAATCTGATTTACATAATCAAAGTGACCTCTATGAGGTGGTTTGAACTTACCAGGGAACAGAGCAATCCTGCGGTCTTCATCCTCAGTAATAACTTTATTGCGATCTAATGATTCAGTTTGTGTAGAGGATGCATCAGATACTTGCTGAGTCATCTCTCTCCCGATAGTCTGAGAGTCTTTGATAGCTTCTGAACCAGCATTGATAGCTTGGCTTCGATCGCCGTAAGTGAAATAGTTATCAATATTATCGGAGAGCTTCTTGGTTGCATCAAAAATATCTTCAACGGACTTACTTAGTGAATCCATATGTTGAGCCGCTATTTTTACGATTCTATCAGGAGAAACAGGCAGTTCACCAAGTTTTTTGTAGTTTGATATTGTAGTATCAAATTTAGGCAATTGTTTGGCACTAATGACCCATTGTTTTCCGCCTCTTTTAGCCTCAGTAAGAAGGTGTTGTTCTATCATTTTTCGGTTTTCTTCGACCGTTATGATTCTCTTGCCTTCTTCTTTTACTTGAGTGTCTTCGGCATCTCTTTCCGCTGAGGGTGCGTTCATAGCTGCTTCTTGTTCTTCTCGGGATTCAAGATCGCTTTGAGCTTTGTTTATATCCTTTTCCCTTTGTGCAGCATTATAACCATTGGTCGAACGATATATCTCGTACTTTTCTTCCCAGGTTTTAGCTCTTCTCAGTTTGTTCAGCGTTGTTGAAGCTCCATAGCCCCCACGACCAAACAACTCATTCTGGGCAGCTTCCCTACGACCTTGGGTCAATAGTTCAAATACGTTATCTCTTGTGATTTTAAACTGCTCTAGAAGAATCTCGTCTTTTGCTTTTCTTGCTACAATATAAACCATTCCATCAGTAAATTCGTTTAAGGAATCAATAAGGTTTGTATAACTGCCATGGATACCACCTTCTTGTCTAAGGAGCTTTAGACTGACTGGTACCTCTGCTGCACCATCTATGTTTGAAAATGCAATCAAATCTTGGATTGGAAGGTTTCCCTTAGCACTTATTTCCGCCTCTTGTTTTCCTCCGAGCATCGCAGCCAGAAAACCTTCAAATACAAATCCGGCAGCAGAGGATGAGAAACTATTAATAACAGCACTCAAAGATTCTAACATTATAAGAGTACTAATAATACGCCTTGGAGACGTCATTTTTACTTCGTCAGATGCTCGTCTTTTTAGATCCTGTAGGCGAGCCTCAATGCTTGCACCCCCAGACAAAGTTGAGAAGATTTTCTCAACCTGTTTTCTTTCCATAGAGTCAGGCTTACCCCAACTTTCTGTTGGAGTAAACTTAGGGAGCGAGAGAACAAACTTTTTAGCTCGGTCAGTCTTTATGTTCCCCTCGTCTTCTGATAGAATACTTTTGTTATTTTCTATTCCCTCTTTGGCTAGGATAGGAGTCCCACTTCCATATCTGAACATCCCTAAAATCTGATTAAGAGGGGAAAAGTTACCAGCAAACTTGTAAGTATGACCGTTGTAATCGAAGACAACAGCTTCAACTGGTGTTGTAATCTGAGAGAAATCTTTTATCTTGTTTAAATGCCTTTGCATTACTTCCATAGCAGCAGGATCCTCATGTCCTTTTGCCGTTATTTGCTTTACTGCTTTTGAAAGCTCATCCTTGAGCCTCATTACTTCTTTGCCAGTATCAGCAATAAATACACTGTCAAGACCATTTAGAAGTTCTACTGTAAAATCGTGAACGACATTTTCAAGTGGCTCAACTGCCTGCAATAGAAGAGATTTCTTAGCGGCGATCACACTGTTTAGATCTGCCAAATCTTCATTAGATAAACCCTTTTTGAGTGCTCTCAAACCTATATTCCCAGGGAGCTTCATTAGGTATTTTACTATCTCTCTCTTTGTATTCTCCGGAAGTTCAGAGTCTATACCCCTCAACAATCTAGTGAATATATAATCTTGCATTGTGGATTTATCATTCAGATCATTATCCGACATTTGCCTGTTGATCAGAGCTATAGATCGAGACAGGACCTCTTCGTCTTCTAATCTCTGTAGGTTTATGATAGCTTTTCTTGCAAGTTTGTATTTACTATCAGTGTTCGATAGGTGAGATTGCATTCTCTCTAATGCATTGTCTATAACTTCGAGTGTTCCTTCTGGGATCGGTTTCTTTTCACCAGTCTCTCTGTCAAATACAAAATGCCCAACACCGTGTATCTTTAGAGTTTTATTATCATACTTGATGATGTTTACCGATCCGGGGTCGTTTGGATCACCTTCAGTGCCTGGATCCATAACTTCTGAGTTATACCAGATATTTGCGTCGGGACCGAAAGCTTTAATCTTCTCTCTATCCGACAATGATTCTACTGCTTTCTCAAAGGCATCAAAACCATTGACAAAAGCTTTTTCCAAGCCACCTCGTCCTGCAAACTTCTTTGCTAATCCAACTGCATCAAGACCGCCAGCCTTAAGATTACCTTTGTTTCTAGCACCTTTAGCCTTGCCTTCGGGAACAGAGTATGAAATAAATAAGTTCTGACCGTCTACTTTTTCTTCAGTAGTAAGTTCGGCATTGGCAGCCGCACGAATAATATCCTTCATTTCACCGAAGGTTAGATCCCTATTATCATAGAGATGATCCATGTGACCAGCAACGCCACCCATTTTATTTTTCCTCGTTTAAAAGTTTTAGTTGTTCTTCTAAAGAGTTGACACGCTCGTTGAGAGATCTCATATGACTTTTGATAGATCTAAGGTGTTCTTTAGCTAAAGAGACTCTACTTGAATCTCTTTTAGTGGTTGTTCTAATCGAGGTAACTATATCATAAAGTGCCTGAACTGAAGCAGAAGGATCTACTCTTAGAGCCTCTTTTAGAATAATAGATTTAGTTATTTTTCTTAGCACTTGACTTCTTCTTAGACTTTGCCTTTTTAGCAGGCTTTTCAGAAGCTTCTTCTGAGGGATGTACTTCACAATCCTCTGTTTCACATTCTTCGTCTTCACAAACTTCTTCAACTACAGGAGCTTCTTCAGCTACAGGAGCTTCTTCAGCTACAGGAGCTTCTTCAACTACAGGGGTTTCAACAGCTTGTTGATCTTGGGCAGGTGCCATACCGTTAGCAGCCAATCTAGCTGCTCTTCTTTTTCTTCTTAGTCGTGGGCTAGCCATTACATTATCCTCCAAAAAGTGCATACGCACATTATATTATAAATAGTCACTAAAATACTTCTATGTCTTAAACAGAACCTGATTCTAAAATCATCACACTTCCGCTCACAATATCAAAGTAATATTTTGCATAGCCGCCGGTCTCATTTGTACCGTTCATATATAAGCGATTACCTGATCCTGAAACATAAATATCGGCGTGGG
>UEXN01000389.1_pt3 | contig 24817 bp, 23 predicted proteins | sample 1796711 | NCBI WGS metagenome assembly UEXN01 (sample SAMEA4772470, study PRJEB27181) | metagenome | reverse complement strand
GCAACGCCTAGTATTGACGCTCAAGTAGGGGAGATTTACGAGCGTATGGGCGGTAACTTACCTATAAATGCTGTACGCGAACACGTTAGAAAGCTGGAAGAGCAAGACCAAGCTAAACAATCCAGTGCAGGTAGACTAGATTTGGATAGGGGAACGCTGACAGTTCCGTGGAGAACCTTTACCATCAATGACAACGACGCTGCGCCGACGATAGGAGAAGCTGTTAGTGATGGTAGTACCGCATCGTACTACGAGCTGCCGGGTAAATGTACTCAACTACAGCACCTGATAAGTTATAAGGATATGAACGCACAGATCGGTGAGATCTTCCGCAGTTGTTATCGTTATGGCGAGTCCTCGCACAGTACCAAGTTACGCGATGCTAAGAAGATCAAGTTCTACATCGACGCGGAGATTACGCGGTTAGAGGCATGATGTTCACTGATCACGGTGCGGCTGTGGAGGAAGCTGACTACCTTGCTAACAAGGATGGGAGTGAGGTAGTTGTGGTAACCAATGAAGACGCTGAGTGCTTGTGGGTTATCAGTGCCAAGCAACTGAACAAAATAGCATACAAGCAAATGGAAGTACTGGAGAGGTTTAAGCCGTGGGTATAAGTCCAGAGCAGTGGTTGGCGGCTAGAAAAAAAGCCAACAATAGATACCTAAAAGATAGCGGCTCCTATATAGCCTATGGGCCAGACGAGTGGGCTTTCTTTGAGAAGTTAAAGCAAGTCTTAGCGCACGAGAAACTACTTAAAACTGTAAACGCAGTTGTAGAATTATTAAAGGAACCAAGCCTGATGGATCTTATAACGGTTGATTTTGAAACTTACTACGACAAGGATTACTCTTTGCGTAAGATGACCACAGAATCTTACATACGAGACTACAGGTTTGAGGTTATAGGTGTAGGTATAAAAGTAAACAACGGAGACACAGTATGGGCGAGTGGTACGCATGAAGAAATCAAAGAATACTTACATGAATTTAATTGGGAAAACTCTATATTACTGGCTCATAACACTCTATTTGATGGCGCTATTCTGTCTTGGATCTTTGATATGCATCCTCGCATTTATACCGACACTCTGTGCATTGCCCGTGCTTTACATGGGGTCGAAGTTGGTGGATCACTCCATGCTTTGTCTGAGCGATACAAGGTCGGTGTTAAAGGCACGGAGGTACTCAACGCTGTTGGTAAAAGGCGAGAAGACTTTACCGAAGAGGAGCTAGACAAGTATGGAGACTACTGCGTTAACGACGTTGAGTTAACCTATAAGTTGTTCTCTATCATGGGTAAAAACTTTCCTAGGCAGGAGTTACGAATAATAGATCGCACACTGCGGATGTTCACTGAGCCTATGCTTGACCTTGACCTACCCATGTTGGAGAAGCACTTGGAAGCTACCAAGCAGGTTAAGGAAGACCTGATAACGGCTTCTGGTGTTACCAAGAAAGACTTGATGAGTAACCCCAAGTTTGCAGAACAGTTAGAAGCACTGGGTGTATCGCCTCCTATGAAGGTAAGCCCTGCCACTGGTAAGTACACACATGCATTCGCCAAATCGGATGAGGGGTTTAAGGCTTTATTAGAACATCCAGACGCTAGAGTACAAACACTGGTAGCTACACGCTTGGGTACTAAGAGTACGTTAGAAGAGACACGTACAGAGAGGTTTATAGGTATTGCATCAAGGGGGCTTATGCCCGTACCGATCAGATACTACGCCGCGCATACTGGTAGGTGGGGAGGGGATGACAAGATCAATATGCAGAACCTACCTAGCCGTGGGCCTCATGGTAAGAAGCTAAAGAAAAGTATTATTGCTCCGTACAACCACACGTTGATTGATTGCGATTCGTCACAGATAGAAGCAAGAGTACTCGCGTGGCTAGCAGGTCAGGACGACTTAATACAGGCATTCGCTGACAAAGAAGATGTGTATGTGAAGATGGCTGCTACTATATATAACGTGCCAGAGAGTGAGGTGACAAAGGAACAACGCTTTGTAGGTAAGACTACAATCTTAGGGTGCGGTTATGGTATGGGCGCACAGCGATTTGTTGAACAGTTAAAAACATTCGGCGTAGACATGTCTTTGAATGAAGGACGCAGAGTAGTAAAAGTATACCGTGAAGCTAATCACAAGATTAAGTCGTTATGGAGTAACGCTCAGAAGATGTTGGTTGAGATGTCTAACAAGCAATCGGGTAGCTACGGCGTAGACGGTGCTATTGAGTACAGCGCAGGTGAGGGTGTTAAGCTACCATCAGGGTTGTATATGCGGTACGGCGACCTACAGTGGGCGCAGGGTGATATAGGTATTGAGTTTAGTTACAAAACTAGACGGGGCCGGACACGCATCTATGGTGGCAAGGTGGTGGAGAATATATGCCAAGCGTTTGCGCGATGTATAATCGGTGAACAGTTAATAGACATAACCAAGAAATACAGGGCGGTGCTGACTGTACATGACTCAATAGTTTGCTGTGTGCCGAGTGACGAAGTAGATAAAGCACAGGCATACGTAGAAGCATGTATGCGTAAGACACCGGACTGGGCGGATGGTTTGCCACTAGACTGTGAGTCGTTCACAGGTGATTCATATGGTGAGTGTGGAGAGTAGTTATGGGCAAGGTAATAGACATGTTTGCTAGGCAGTTAGAGAAAGCAGATGTTAGGGCAAAAGCTAGACTTAGAGATCTAGATGCTATAAGGGACGGAGATGGGTGGTGTACAGATATAATAGTTACTCAAGATGTGGACGGCGAGTTTGCTGTAGTTGTAGACCAACAAGAATACATTGATGGTGAGGTAGAGATGGTGGGTAGAATTGTAATACCTGAGAAAGATCTAGCCGACATAATCAGAGGTATCACGGGAGCTACTCAAGGGGTCATAAAACTTATAAAAGAACGGGATGGGGTGAAGTAGTTATGAGTATAACTCCGTGGTCATTCTCTAAGATAAAATCTTTTGAGCAGTGTCCGAAGAAGTTCTATCATCTGAAGGTAGCGAAAGACTATGCTGAGAAAGAAACAGATGCCATGTACTACGGCACAGCGTTTCATTTAGCGGCTGAAGAATACGTGAGAGATGGCACACCACTGCCTGAGAAGTTTATGTATGGTAAGCCAGTGTTAGACTCACTTATAGCCAAGCAAGGTGAGAAGTTATGCGAACTAAAAATGGGCTTAACAGCAGATCTAGAGCCATGTGGTTTTTTTGACGAAGATGTATGGTGGAGAGGGATCGCAGACTTGGTTATATTAGACAGAGAAAACAAGTTAGCGTGGGCAATAGACTACAAAACAAGTAAGAACACTAAGTATGCAGATAAGGGGCAGTTAGAGTTAATGGCTATGGCCTTGTTTAAATACTTCCCTGAGATAGAAGTTGTACGCGGAGGGCTTGTGTTTGTGGTGTGTAACGAGTTAGTGAAAGACGAGTATGACATCGAAGTAGCACCGAGCCTATGGACTAAATGGCTTGGTGACTACAACAGAATGAAAAAGGCATACGCCAATGATGTGTGGAATGCCAATCAGAGTGGTCTATGCAAACGCCACTGTGTGGTAACTGAGTGTGTATATAACGGGAGAAACTAATGCCATATAAGAACAAGGCAGATCGGAAGAAACAAAAGAATCCACCTGTGGGTAGTGCCGCACATAAGGCACGGATGGAGAGGCAGAGAGCCAGACGCGCAATGGATAAGAAGGGTAAGGACGCTAACAAAGATGGTCGTGCTGACAAGCGCGAAGGTAAAGACGTTAGTCACAACAAGGCACTGAGCAAGGGCGGTAGTAACGCAGACGGTGTGCGGATAGAAAGTAAATCAACTAACAGAAGTAGAAACTATAAAAGGAAAAACTGATGGAAGAAGTGACTATACGAGTAGAGCGTAACACGTCAGGGGAAGCCAAGCCCGAAGTGTTAGCGCGAGTCAAGATGATGGACTACTACCATGACACAGACAAGTTTAACGTTGACTGCCAAGCAGTAATAGAGGCACTCCGCACAGCATACAGTGTCTACGGTGATGGTGATATAACACTAACCTCTACGGCTAAGATAGAGAATCTAAATATATAAACCGGAGAAATAGGATGGACAATCAAATTCAAAGTGTAATGTTAAAAGCGGCAGTCAATGGATTCTACTCTATGCAGAAGACTCGCATAAGGGTGGGCAACAATGTGGTTGCCAACTTCAAGACCAAGATAGGTCAAGAACCAAGTAAGTCCGAAGATACCTTAGACGTTGACGCTAAGTTATTATTGAGTAATCTAAGAGTTAGCTACAAGAAAATTACCGACGGTGTGGTGAGTATGAACCCACGTAAGTTTAAGCAAAACGGGTTGATATCAGAGTACAGTGAGTTCTCATTGATACAGCAGTATTTCGATCTGGTAGAAGCAGAGAATAATGCTCTCAAGCAGATCACATACGCGGTCAAGAAGTTTCCAATCTACAAGGCGTTTCTTGAAGATGTTAAGGGGGTTGGCCCAACTATGGCGGCTGTTATCATATCGGGGTTCGACATACACAAGGCTCAGTACGCTAGCTCACTGTGGGCATACGCAGGGTTAGACGTTGTAGGGGATAAGGGTAGGTCTCGTATAAAAGAACACCTTGTAGATCAGACATACATTGATGCTAATGGTGAAGAGCAGACCAAAAAAGGTATCAGTTTCAACCCGTTTATAAAGACCAAGCTAATCGGTGTGCTAGGTTCATCGTTCGTCAAGACCAACGGTGAGTACCGCGAAGTCTATGACAACTACAAGAACCGCATAAAAAACATGCCAGCCCATGCCGAGAAAACCAAGGCACACATAAACAACATGGCGATACGCTATACCGTTAAGCGGTTCCTTGTAGACTTGTATACAGCATGGCGCACGTTGGAAGGTTTACCTGTGGCAGACGAGTACAGCAAAGCCAAGTTGGGTATACACCACAAGGTCGCATAACCAAGCGAGTCATATAAGTCTAGAAAACCATTTGCACTAAACGAGTCATCGGAGTGTAGAAAACCAACTGGACAAAGCGAGTCAAAGCCATCGAGAAAACCAGTAAATTGAAGCGAGTCAACTATGTGGAGAAAACCAGAAGCTAGAAGCGAGTCATCATCCATAAGAAAACCATGTTTATAAAGCGAGTCAAATGTAAGAAGAAAACCAGAAAATATCAGCGAGTCAAAAATACGTAGAAAACCATAATATATCAGCGAGTCATGATTTGAAAGAAAACCAAAAAGCATTAGCGAGTCATCGTCCATGAGAAAACCATGTTTATAAAGCGAGTCATTTCCAGTTAGAAAACCATTAAAACTAAGCGAGTCATGCAGGAGCAGAAAACCAGATACGCGAAGCGAGTCAGACAAGGCAAGAAAACCAGCGTAGAGAAGCGAGTCACCATAAATTAGAAAACCACCTTAACGAAGCGAACTAAACATATAGGGGATTACAATGAACGAGATCAAAAAGAAGTCAGCGGCCAACAAACGCCGAGCCAGTGCCAAAAAGAAAAAGAAAGCCACGCTACAGCAAGTGAACGATAAGTGGCTACGTACAAAATTAAGTGTGGTAGACGGTGCTTAGATCCGTCTTTAAATGATGCAGTATCTCTCTCCTATTGAGTGTAATTACACTGCATAAAATCTAGGAAGCCTAGGGTTTTTTATTTTCTTTGTCCCAATGACTCGACTTGACCCCATCGGGAGGCGAAGCGGGGTTTACCAACCTACACAAGTAACCGGGCAGCAGCCCTTATAGTACTACACATGTAAACATGTTAAGGAATAACTATGCAGATAGTAGACAACAAGGCGTTACTGTTACGTCTTCGCAATCCCAGTCAGGTGACTACTGTCATACCAAAGAGTAAAGACTTAGGTGATAACAAGGTATTGGTTAACTGGGACATTGAGGAGACCCACGTATTGCGTAACCTAAACATCAAAGCACCTTCTCCTATAGAAGGTAAGTATGAGTGGACGGGAGAGTACACACCCTTCGACCACCAGAAAGTCACGTCCTCCTTTCTTACGTTACACAGAAGAGCGTTTTGTTTTAATGAGCAGGGTACTGGCAAAACCGCTAGTGCTATATGGGCATCAGACTTCTTATTAAAGGTGGGTAAGATAAACCGAGTACTAGTAATCTGCCCACTATCTATTATGGACTCAGCTTGGCGAGACGATTTGTTTAAGTTTGCGATGCACCGAACAGTGGACGTAGCTTATGGAGCGGCGGCTAAACGTAAGAAGATAATTGAGAACGGTGCTGACTACGTGATAATAAACTACGACGGGTTGGCTATAGTTGAGGAAGCCGTGGCTAACGGAGGCTTCGACTGCATAATCGTTGATGAGGCTACGCATTATAAAAACCCACAGACAAACCGTTGGAAAACTTTAAACCGCATAATCAAACCTAATACTTGGTTATGGATGATGACAGGTACTCCTGCCGCACAAAGTCCCCTTGACGCTTACGGGCTAGCCAAGTTAATTAACCCCAACAAAGTACCTAGATTCTTTGGATCGTTTCGTGACCAAGTGATGTACAAAGTTACCAACTTTAGGTGGGCCGCTAAAGACACGGCTACTGAAGTTGTCTATAACGCATTACAACCTGCCATTAGATTTACTAAGGAGGAGTGCCTAGACCTACCCCCTATGGTATATGTAAAGCGCGAGGTAGAATTAACACGCCAACAGAAAAAGTACTATAAAGAACTGCAAACTAAGATGGTGATGCAAGCAGCAGGGGAGCAGATAACCGCAGTCAACGCCGCTGTAAACATGAACAAACTACTACAGATTTCCAGTGGTGCAGTGTACACCGATGAAGGGGAGGCTCTAGAGTTTGATATCCAGCACAGGTACAAGGTATTACGAGAGGTCATAGACGAGTCTAGTAAGAAGGTGTTAATCTTCGTGCCGTTTAAACATACGATAGACATACTTACTAAGAAGCTACGAGAAGATAAAATATCTACTGAGGTTATACGCGGAGATGTATCTGCTCCTAACCGCACAAAGATATTTAAACAGTTCCAGCAGCAAGCCGATCCAAAGGTGTTAGTCATACAGCCTCAAGCAGCAGCACACGGTGTCACGTTAACTGCGGCGAATACAGTTGTATGGTGGGGGCCGACAAGCTCACTTGAAACCTACGCTCAAGCGAACGCTCGTGTACATAGGTCAGGACAGGATCACAAATGTACGGTTGTACAGCTACAAGGATCTAATGTAGAAAGGCGTGTTTACGCATTACTAGACAACAGAATTGACGTACACACAAAAATGATTGACCTTTACCAAGAAATACTTGACTAGACGACATATCCCCATTAAAGTGTACTTCTCGCTATCTATTGGAGGAAGTGATGAGTACAGATGTAACCCCTGAGAAGTTAACGGACACGTATCTAAAGATAAAAGCTCGACGTGCGGAGTTATCCGCAGAGTTTAAATCCAAGGATGATCCGTTGGCTGAACAACTAGAAAAGATTAAAGCCGCCCTTTTGAAGTACTGTCAAGAGCAAGGGTTAGAGAGCGTGAAGACATCCGCAGGGTTGTTCTATAGGTCAGTCAAGACTAGGTATTGGACTAGTGATTGGTCTTCTATGTATGAGTTTGTATTAGAAAACGAAGTGCCAGAATTCTTTGACAAACGATTAAACCAAGGCAACGTGCGGCAGTTTTTGGAGGAGAACCCCGACCTTGTACCTAAAGGTCTCAACGTAGATTCAGAATACGCTATATCAGTGAGGAAAAAATGATGGATAAATTGGAATCTTTTGTACAGATAGAAGCAGTAGCCGAACACTTTGCCGTGTCTGTCTCTACCATAAGATCGTGGATACGTAGTAGGGCTATATCGCACGATGCCTTTATAAAGGTCGGCCCCACATACAGGTTTAGGATCACAGACGTAGAGATGTCCCTGCTATCTAATGGTGCTGAATGGAATGAGAATGACGATATGGTAGCTCCATCCGCGCAAAAAATAGCCGAGCATAAGGTAGCAAGGCACATGGCTAAGAAAGAAGCGGAAGTCGAAGTTGTAGACTTCTTTGACGAAGATATCTAGTGTGCGCCGAATTAGCATACGTGATAGTAAATTTTCTATTGTGGTTGGTGGTAAAACAACTATGATGGAAGACACCTTTAGGGATCTAGTTATTGTTGATGCGGCTGTGGTATCACGCTCGTACTACGCTAACGCCTTTGATCCGAACAGATCAGAAGTACCTACGTGTTGGTCAGCAGACACGCAAAGACCTTCTACTGATGTCCCTAAAGAGCAAAAGCAAGCCGCCCGTTGTATGGATTGCCTACAGAATATACGTGGGTCAGGGAGTAATCATGGACGTGCTTGTAGGTTTTCACAACGTCTAGCTATAGTTTTTGATGGGCAGTTAGATGAGGTGTACCAACTACAGTTACCCGCTACCTCTATATATGGTAGAGATAATAATGGGCATATGCCGATGCAAGGCTACGTTAAGTTCTTGTCTAGCAGAGGTGCTGTAGCAACTCGCTTAGTTACGCGAGTGTATTTTGATGAACAGAGTCCGATCCCTAAACTTTATTTTAAACCTATACGATCACTGAGTAACGAAGAAGTATCTACGGTTCAAGATTTAAAAGATCACCCCGACACACTCAAGGCAATACGTCTAGATGTGTCTGCGGAACCAAAGTCACCCTTCGCAGTAGTAGACGGTTTTGAATTAAACGCAACTTAGTAAAGGAAAATAGCATGAGTTATATAATCCCAAATGTAGAGATACTGTACCCCCGTATCAACCAACCCTATCGTTTCGATTCGTCAGCAGGTGAGAGAGGTAAGAGTGTACCCTGCGGTGCGTTTGATGATGGCGCAAAGTATGAAGTTAAGTTTCGTATGACCGGAGAACAAGCCAAGACTCTGTATGGTCAGATGGCTACGGCATACCGAGGTGCTAAAGAAAAAGGCTGGCCCGATAAATTACCTAATCCTTTTGAGAAAGAAGAGGAAGGTACGTTTGTAGGTAAGGCTGTACTAAAGGCAGCGTATGGTAAAGACGCTACTGAACCGCCCAAGCAGTTCGACGCTAAGAGTAAGGAGTTACCAGAAGACTTCAAACTAACTACAGGAAGCATAGGTAACGTAGCTGTTACGTTCTATCCCTATAAGATGAAGGAAGAGACAGGTGTGTCTATACGCCTACGAGCGGTACAGGTTATCAAGTACGTACCTATGGAAGCCGCTTCACCCTTTGCCGCAGTAGATGGGTTTGAGCATGACAGTAGTAATCCCTTTACTGAGGTAGCTCCTACAGTAGAAGCCCCCAGTGCTAGTGTTGAAGTGGACGACGATATCTTCGGTGATGACACATCAGAAGAAGCTCCTGTAAAGCAGCCAAAGAAAACTGCTAAGAAGAAGTCCGTAGCACCAAAAGAAGAAGACAAAGAGTTAGCGTCTATTGTTGATGATTGGGACGGGTAAAACCTCCTCTTATAAATAACCCGTAGCTAGGAAAAATACACCGAAAAGGGTGCGTACCTGCACCCCTGCTACTTTTTATCTCGGATGCGAATATGAATACAAAATCATTTTTGCAGGGGTCTTTAGCTGTCGATGGGTTTTACTGTATTTGGGCGCACAACAAGAAGACTGGTCATAAACCACAGAAGTTTTATTCAGATGTGGGGGAATTAATTGACGAGGCTACCCGACTAGATACAGAAGGATACGACTGCTATTTTGCCCTAGCAAGTTTTATAAACAACACTACACGCAAGGTTAAGAATGTATCTAAGTTAAAGTCATTCTTTCTTGATATAGACTGTGGGGATGGCAAAGACTACACCACACAGGAAGACGCTATTGTTGCACTGCAAGCGTTCTGCAAGACTCTCAAGTTACCCAGACCTATACTTGTTAACTCAGGTCGTGGGGTGCATGTGCATTGGCAGTTGGCTGAACCTGTCGTATACGATGATTGGTTTCCTGTAGCTTCTAGATTTAAAGATATGACCAAGACTCACGGGTTAAAGTGTGATCACACAGTAACGTCAGATGCGGCTAGGATATTACGTATACCTACCACGCACAATCATAAGACTAGTCCTCCCAGTGAAGTGCAATATTTTGGTACTCCTCGCCAAGAGTGGGTTGATTTTGACGCTTTTTCAGAACTGCTTGGTAACGACCCGATACCAGTTCCCGAAAAGGTTATAGAAGAATTTAGCGCGGTAGTGCAGGGACTTCACAGCAACAAAGAAAACTATTTTAAAGACATCATTGTCAAAACTAGTAAGGGGGAGGGGTGCGCTCAGTTAGCTCATGTACTTAAAAACCCCAACGAAGTTAGTGAACCGTTATGGTTTGACGCAGTATCTATTATCAAACACTGCGTAGACGGTGGCAGGGAAGGCGCACACAAAATATCTAGAGGCTACGATAACTACGATCCTGAAGAGACAGACAGTAAGTATGATACAACCAAACACGTTCATAGGTGTGAGACCTTTAACGACAATAACCCTGACGTGTGTACTGACTGCAAGCACTGGAAAAAGATTGGGTCGCCTATAGTCTTAGGACAACGTGTCAAGGAAGCAGAAGCGGAAGATAACGTAGTAGATATAGAAGATGAACTGGGGGAGAGTTCTACTTACATCATACCGTCTTACCCTAAACCTTACTTCCGTGGGGTGAACGGCGGGGTGTATCTACGTACTAAGACAGATGACGGGGATGTAGATGAGAAGCCTATATACCATAACGACTTATACGTAGTTAAGCGTATACAGGACATCGAGACGGGTGAGGGCATAGTTATGCGTCTTCACCTGCCCATAGATGGAGTACGGGAGTTCACTATACCTCTCACCGCCGTAACATCTAAGGAGGAGTTCCGTAAACACATGGCGCATAACGGTGTAGCTGTTACTAGAATGGACGACATTATGAATTACACAACAAAGTGGGTAAACGAGTTACAGGCTACCACTGCTACAGTACAAGCACGTAGGCAGTTTGGTTGGACGAGTGAAGACCGTGAGTCTTTTGTGTTGGGCGATAAAGAATATTTTGGGGATAAGATAGAGTCAAACCCCCCGTCTTCCGCCACAAAGGATCTATTTCACGCCTTTACTCCTAAAGGTACGTTGGAGGAGTGGAAGGACATGGTTGGCTTCTACAACCGTGACGGCTTTGAACTACATCAATATATTGTAGCTACTAGCTTTGGCTCCCCTCTGATGGCTCTATCACCTATCGCTTGCTCTGGCCTACACTTACACAGTAGTGATACTGGGTTAGGTAAGACAACTGCTATGTACGTAGCGTCTTCGGTATGGGGTAAACCGAGAGAGTTAGTAATAGACAGAACAGATACCCAGAACAGTAGGATGTTACGAGGAGAGGTGTACCAGAACTTGCCTTTGTATATTGACGAAATGACTAACGCCAAACCTGCCGACCTATCGGATATTATCTATCAGTTGTCTGGCGGTAGGCAGCGTAACCGTATGGCAGGTGGTGGTAATGTAGAACGCGCTAGGGGCAATCCTTGGAGTTTAATATCTGTCTCAACTGGCAACACTAGTATGATAGAGAAGGTTAGTCTGGCTAAAGCTATGCCGAAAGCAGAGGCACAGCGCATGATGGAGGTTAAGGCTGTAAAGCTATTTGACGAGTCAGGGACTAAACATTTGACCGATGTTCACGCATATAATGCAGAAAACTTATACGGTCACGCTGGGCCTATATACATACAGTATCTTATAAATAATATAGACGCAGTGGCGGCGCTCCTAGACAAGGTGCAGAAAGCTGTGGACAGGGAAGCAGGGTTGAAAGCAGAAAATAGGTTTTGGTCGGCAGGTGTATCTTGCACACTAACAGGGGCTATTATTGCTTATCGTCTTGGCCTGTTACCTTATGACAACAAGAAACTAATGAAGTTCGCTTTAAAACTTCTAGGGGAGAACAAACGTGCTGTTACTGATATGAGTTCTTCTATACAAGAAACTCTTAATAACTACATGCATGAAAACTGGGGCAGAATACTGAAGATACGTAGCACCGACGATCTTAGAAAGTCCCAAGACAACGGGCTAGATGAGTTAATAATACCAGAACTTGATCCTAGGACGAGTCTAGTAGGTAGGTACGAGACAGATATAAAGATGTTGTACTTGCTACCTAAACCACTAAGAGCTTGGTGTGGTGTACAGGATTTAAATTACAATTCTACTAGAGGGGACTTAATCAAGCACATGGGGGCTAAGGATAAGACAAAGATGTTGACCAAAGGTACAACTACGGTGCTAAGTCCCTCTCGCGTATTAGCCATAGACTGTAGCAAGTCGGCTCTATCTATAGACGAAGATGCTTAAAATAGATGATCTTGACCCTGATGGGGTTAAAATAATCGTCAACTGGGACAACATGGTCATAGGCGCTTCGGTATTTATAACTTGTATTAACACACGTAAAGCTGTTATACAGTGTAAAGCTATAGCCGCCCGGAAAAAGTGGACGTTAAAAAGTAGTGTTATAATACAAGATGGTAAACTGGGAGTACGTATCTGGCGTACCCTCTAGCAGGTTTCTCTTTCTCCCTGTTCGTTTCCGAGGCGGCAGGGAGTTTTTTAATACAAGTCTCCAAACCCTTGCGTATAATCTAGCCGACTGCGTTCCATAGCTAGCTTCATAAGTGGGCTGATACTAACTCCATTGTGCATGTTGTTGCTACTCTTTATATGCGCTTTCATAGAACGGTTTATTTCTTTAGCAGTCAAAGCCGCTACAGGGTGTTTCTTATTAAACTTAGTCATTTCTTCTATAGTATCGTTTATACGCGAAACATCCCCCATCCTCTGAGCAGTATAGTATTTTCTCAAGAGCTTAGTTCGGTTATCGTTAACCGTCCTATCTATTTTTTTCTCTATCATATTCTGTTCTTGTTTAAACGTGTATTCGGCGGGAGGAAACCCTACGAAGCCCGAAGCTAACTGCCCAAATGACAGGTCATCTTGTATGACATCTCCGCGTCTGCTGGCTATCCTTCCTTCTCTAGCGTAACGTCCGAACAAGTTTCTCCACATATTAGTCAAACCTGCCGGGGCTAAACTCTCTAACCCTCGTTCTATTTCCCCTTCGTCTAAGTCTTTACCTGCACGATACAAACGCTTACCCGTACTCCAAGCAGGGCCACCGAAGTGAAACCCAAGGAACTCTTCTGGAGAAGGATCGGTGTTGTACCTGTTCTCCTGTATAAGAAGCCCACTCAACCTAACACGATTTGAAAAGTCTATACCAGACGCTTCAACAAGCGGCCCTTTAAAATACCCTTCGCTAATGTACTTACGCACGATGGTATCAAAATCCTCGTCGTCATCGTCTGCCATGATGTTATATAATAAGGACACCGCACCATATATAGGTATACCGCGTATTCCTGCAAATAACACAGCCGTGCCGTGGAACCCTATCATTTGATTCCTAGCCAACCTTCTAGCTTCTAGTCTTTTCTTTTTCTGTGCGGCAGTTTCGTTTGGTGGCTTAATAAACACAGCATCCAAGTACGTAAACATAGTGTCGAACATGGTCTGATACATTTGCAGACCGTAGTTCTTGTACATAAACGCTGTGCGACCTAGGTTCTGTTGAGCTATACCCGCACCCGTTTCAAGCACTGCCCCACCATTAGTTCTTTGCGTGTTATATAGAGCCTCACTTGCAGCGGCTTGTTTCTGTGCGTCTGTTGGGTTCTTACCGTACTGAGCAAGCTCTAGTTTGTAAGACATTATTAAGGTGACTTGACGGTTATATCGTTCAGCCGCGTTAAATCCTATAGCTGACAAAGTAGAGACCGCATCTAAACTTTTATTAAATATACCTTTCCGGTCTACACGTCCTGATTCTTCTAAACCTAAAGCATCAGCTAGGTACGAGTTGTTTAACTGTCCTCTCTCAGCCGCTAGTTTTATTAACGGCTCAAGGTTCTTTAGCTTGTTCTTTAGTTGTGGAGGTAAGTCTTCTTTTATGGTGTAGTTACCTGCGTCATCGCGTACAAACAAGTCTTTGACAGATAGCTTACCCGCAGTAACTATGCTGGAGGCGTCACCCCAACTAGTAAAAGTTTTATCTGCTCCATACTTAGCGGATAACATAGGCATAACAAACAGCGGTACTTGCGACAGGTTAACTAGGGCAGAAGAAGCGTTAAATCCTATGGTGTATATAAACGCCGCCTGATTAGCAACCTTCACGTACCCCTCTAGACTCTTGTTAGCTGCTCCGTTACGAGCAAACTTAGCGCGTTCTCCTAACTCATTAGCAATGATAGCAGTTGAGTATTTGAGTCCCACGGAGCCTGTTTTGAACAGCCCATCTTCTTCGTTTATGTTTAACTCCTTACCCCTTTTTATTATATCTCTTTGTATTTTGTCTATCTTTGCACCGGAAGCTATCCGTGCCGCTTGGCGACCTAGCTCATAACCTTTAGACTTCATCGCATACAACGAGTCTTCTTTATACCCTCCGTAACCTGCCCTAGGCTTTAACGACTTAGCGTAAGAAGTCTCTGGTAACGTGTTAATAAACAGATTCATAATCTCGTCTTTCAACTCTGCTTGAGCTTTCTTTTCTTCAGAGCTAGCATCTGGACGGTCACGAGAACTTAAAGCAGTAAGTACTTGCCCTACAAACGAAGTAGGAGGTGCTTTCTCAAACGTGTTTAGCTTTAATTCCCCATCGCTAGTTTCTATACTTTCTTTATCGACAAGGTTTAAATCTAGTTCCTTTTTAGCGGCGTTACGTTCGGCCTTAGAGGTAAACATACGTACCACGTAGGCATCACTAGGGTTGGTAGCGTTCTTGTTGGCGTAAGAGAGTTTGTAATGTCCTTCTCGCACCAGAGGGAAATATACATCCAGCGTAGCTTTGTTAAACATCTTTGCAAACACATCGGTCTTTAGCTTCTCCGCTGCCGCTATAACACTGGCACGTTGCTCTGGAGTCAAGCTATCTAGATCTGATAGTAACGCCTCGTCTATACGAGTTGTCATAACCTTTTTTAGTTTAAGGTATTCTTTCTTGTAGAAGTCTCGCATGTCCGTGTAAATTTTCTGTCCACCGCTGGCCTTTAGCTTGTTCCATTCCTTCTGCTGTCTTTCCCATACCTTAAACAAGTCGTTACCACTTTCGTCAGTCTTACCCTCGTACTTCTTCCTTGCATCTGCTTTAGATAATGTGGGATCTACTTGGTATATAGTGGCTCCGTACTCTGAGCTATATATGAGCTTATCTAATATCTCTTTGGCTTTAGCGTTTTTCTTAGCCCATACAGCCACTTTGTTTATAGCGGCTTTAACAACGGCATCTGCATCATTCATAGCCCCACGTTGCTTCTCAAACGCTTCATGTAGCTGTAACCCTAAGTCTCCAAACCCTGCTGTTTTAGCGACATCTCCAAGACTTTGTGAACCTTTGAGGGTTAGAAATAATTTTTTAGTCGCGTTAACAATACTTAGATCGTTTAGAAATTCAAGAGACGCTTTACCGAACTCTTCGCGGAACTTAATTGTAGCCTTACCTAACTCAATTTTTTGAGTTTTTAGATCCCGTGCTAACTCCTTTACGCCTTCGGGAGAGGACAGGTTGCGTAGCACATGCCCGTTACGACTCTTAGGAGCAGGAGCCAACATAGCCATTATCGCAGCATCTGCTTGGTCTAGCGTCGAATCTAGCGGCTTAGTATTCATGCCTATCAAACGTCGAACAAAGTTAGTTACAGCCCTAAAGAATTTATCTAGCGCAGTTATCTTTGTGCCATCGGGACGCATACCCGCCAGACGCTGCTGAAACTCAGGGTTACTAAATGCTTCGGATACAAACTCTTCTAAACTAGTCGCGCCGTAAGCGGTGTCTAACTCACCCTTAACATCGTTGTATAACTTGGTAAGCTGTTTGGTTAGGGGGTGCGACTTGTTTTTCAGTATGTGAGACGTAGCCGCGTGAGTCATCTCATGCAGTAACGTGTGAGCAGTAACTCCTTTGCTACTATCTAAGGTTATGGTGTTAGTAACAGGGTCAAATGTACCTACTACATCCCCCTCCATCTTACCTATAGTTACCTTCGTGTCCCGCACGTTCTTTGCTAGGGCGGTAGCTACCTGCCTAACACGTTTGTTTGTGGTGGTCTTGGCTAGGTCTTCTAACGCGCCTTGTAAATCACCGTCGTTAAATAGCTTTACTATAGACTCCGGTAGCGGTGAGTCCATTGCAAGTGCTACCTCTTCGGGTAACATTTTTAAATTAAGGACATCTCCATTGTAAGGTACAAACTGAGTTGCTACTCCGCTAGATTGTATGTCTTCGTTTATTTGAGAAGTTATTTGAGCAGAAGACATGCTAGACTTGAGTGGAGCATTCTTAGATTCTAAGTCAGCTTTTCTACGATCTTGCGCTTTCTTTCCTATTATTTGCGCTGGTTGCGCTGCGCCTATCTCTGTTACTAAATCCCCTTTTGATTTTGGTTTAATGGCTCTACGTTTAGCAGATTTATCGGCATCAGCATCGGCATCAGCATCGGCATTACGAACAGGAGGCTTTGATTTAGTCGTTAATGCGTTTGCTACTTGTTCTTCTTTATCTCTAGCGTCAACAGCGTCAATAGTCTTTTTACTTGCGGCTTTTTGTTCTTCTACTAAAGCCTCTATCTGCCCTATAGCATCTTGACTTAAATTATCTCGCACCCACGCCATAGTTTTTTTGGTGTTATCTCCACCAGTACCCTTAAACTTCTTAACGTCTGCTTTTGACTGACCTTTCTGCCGTCTAAATGCGGGGGTTCCTTCAGCAATTTCATAGGAAAGGCTAATAAACGCATCTATAGGACGTAAGAACCTATCAAAATATTGTTTTGCTATATTCTTGGCTTGGCCCGCTTCATCTTTAGCATCTCTTGGAAGACGAGACTTAATTAAACGTTCTATAGCCGCTGTATCGTCTTGAGCAGTTTCAATATCTACAGGCATGGCGTTCTTATAAGTTATCTTGCCACTGGCTGGATCTGTTGTAGCCGCACCTTTAATGGTTTCTTTGGCTCCATCTAAAACTTTTTTACCGCTGGGAGTACCTAATATTCCACTTATGTTTGCGCCTTTAATCCTCTTACTAACAATCGCCTTTAATGCAGCGTCCCGCTGTCCTTCTCCTCTGTCAAGATTTGCAGCGCCTTGCGAAGCATTAGCCAATCCAACTGGGACAACTTCTTGAAGATTGTCGGCAAGCTCTCTACCGGCGAATGGCCCGCTACCATCTTCAGGGCCAACTCTGCTTCCTTCTGGGTTAACTGTTGTAGCGTTTGCATCTGTGGTGCCTCCGACAGCAGTGAGCCTCTTCACCCCTTGGCGTTTCGCGCTGGTCTTGCTCTGAGGTAGTCCTTTTAAAGGTTGTTGTTGTTGATTTTGTTCAGACTTACGCTCTTTAATGTTACCTTCTAATGCTCGTAATGCTTCAGCATTTTCCTTTGCTATAGCTTCAAGTTCAAGCAACCTTTTTATCTCAGCGGTTTCTTTCTGATCTTGTTCCGCTTGTATTCTAACGTCTTCAGCCACCATAGCTTCTAATTCGGCGGTTTCAGCAGCGTCTTCAAGTAAATCTACTTGTATAGGAGCAACATCTGTAGGGGCTTGTTTTTTTCTCTCACGGGCTATTTTCTTTCTACCGTAAGATGCTAGTATCTGTTCTGCTAGCTGTATGTCTTCCGCAGAGCTATCTTCTGCATCTACTATGGCTTCTAACTCTGCAAGCTCCGCATCTTCTAACTGAGCAGGAAACAAATCTCCTTGAATGTCGCCACGTATGTCTCTAGCTTCTCGTTGACGTTGTTCAAATTCAAACTGCCTACGTTTATCTAATACTTCCTCTCTAGGCATGTCTCTAACGTAAGATTCTCTGTCTACACGTTTTTGTTCATCTTCTTGACGTTGTTTTTCTTCTAACTTTTTACTCTTTTTACCAGTTATTGTTGTACCGTCTTTAGATACAGCAAAATCAGCATCAGGCGTAGGAGCGGGCAACGCTCCCGCTGTCTTCGGGCGTACATCCATTTCAAGTTGTTTAGGAGACCGTTGAGCAAATAAATCTCCTTGACGTTCTTCTTCTTCTATACGAGCCGCTTCTGCCTCTGCACTTATAGGGGGCAGTACATTTGCTATATTAGCTTCGGTAGTCCCTAATTCTTTTGCAAGTCTAGCTACAGCTTGTTCTCTAGTTAGCCCTGAATTTTCTAATGCTCTTATTTCATTAGACAGAGTTAGTCCTTCAGCTTCTCCTAATGCAAACTCAGGTGCATCGTCATCAGGAAATAATTTAAGTTGCCCCGATGCTTCCGCATCATCTTCCGCAGTTACAGCGTCTTCTGTAGTTCCTGCACCGCGCTTCCTGCCACCAAGGAACAAGTCAAGTAAAGCACCAGCAGCCGCACCGTAGCCAAACGACTCACCTGTACCCCCAAAGGTTTCGGCAAGGTCATTGTATTGCTGCTCGGTAAGGTTCTGCACTATCTCAGAGGTAGCTTCTTGTGCGCCTTCTAATCCACCAGTAATAGCAGCGTTCTGTATGCGCCCACCAATACCTTCTACAGCTTCAGGGCTAAGTTTGTCTACTAACTTGTTTAGAAGTGGTATATCAACAGACTTAAAGATTCGTCCAAGGGGCAGTGCTTCTAATACGCCGAAAGGAGCGGCAGTGCGGATAGCTACATTTCTTTCGTCTTCAGTGGCATTAGCCGCCCTAGCACGTTCACTAGCTTCTCCTGCCATAGCCCCCACACCAAGCGCAGCAGCAGCCGTACCACCAGCAACAGTAGCAGGAATAGCAGAAGGAGCTATTGCAGCCGCACCAGCAGCAGCCGCACCAAACCCTGCTATAGAGCCAAGTGCGCTACCTATGCCGTAGGATATAGAGTCAGTATCTCCACCTTCAGGGCGAAGCGATGTTGCGATGTTTTGTATTTTTCTTCGTGCGGCTAGCTCGTCTTCTTCTTTCAATAATGCAGCTACACCTAAAGCAGTAGTCTCACCCGTACCAACAAACCCTGCCCCTATACCTTTGGCAAGGTTACCAAGCATAGACGTGTCATCAACAGGCGTTTGTTTCCCGTAACGTGCTTCAAACGCTTGGCTACGTAACTTTTGTACGTTTCTTTTTATTACGTCAGAATCACGAGGAACATCATCTGGTATGTTGTTAAGCGTAATCCCATCTTCAGTAGTTATAGAATAGGGCATTAAAAATACTCTTTACGGATTAGGAATAAAATTACCACTAACACCACCAGCACCACCAGCACCACCAGCACCACTATTATTAGCTTTAGGGAAAGGTACACCAGATACCCTTGCAATCTCAGCTAGTATATACTCTTCGTAGGGAGCGTATTTTTCTGACATTATGGTTGTTATCATAGAAGAGTACGCATCTTGTAGTCTTTCTTGCTCTGCGTCTGCTGTACCTCTTTTTACAGCCTTTATAGCTTCAATCGTTTCAGCATCAAGATTATTGTTTACAACTTCGATAGCGTCATCTTTCATTTTTAGTATTTCTGTATACCGTTGTTGTAACTGCCCAAGAGTTTGCGAGCCTTGTATAGCCATTCTAAGCGCATCGTTTGTCGCTATCTCTATTTGTTTGATTTTAGCACTAAGATTGCCTTTATCTGCCTCTAATATTCTTTTAGCTTCCGCATCAGTAGCGACTTGATCAGCAGCGCTTAGTGAAGCATACGCTTTAGCAGCGTCACTCCTAGCACCTATTATGCTGTCGTACATTTTCTGGCCTATCTCTCCACTTCTAGCAGCTATAGCAGAGTCTTCTTTCATAGACACATTGTCTAATCTAAGTTCTTCTAACGCACGGTTGTATCTAGCGCTTTCTACAGCGGTGTCTGCTTGTAACATACCACGCACACCCGCACTATAAGGAGCAAGTGCCGCTAACCTTCTTTGTTTTGCTAACTTATCAGAGTCAAAGTCTCGTCTATTAAGATCCGCAATCCCCGCTATTCCTTCTTGCCGTCTATCAAAAAATTCTTTGCGTCTAGCAAACTCATCTTGATCAGTCCTAGCTTTAATACCTAATGCCGTAGGATCTGCCGACATATTTTCTTGGAATACATTTGTTACAGCAGGATCTAACCTACTTGATACTCGGTTCTGTTGTAACGTACTAGTATCAACAGGCTTTACAACAGGTAACTCAGTAGCAATGCCAGTAGGAGTAGGAGGAGGAATAGGGCCAGTAGCAGGAGGAGGAGGAGGAATAGGGCCAGCAGCTAACCTTATTCTTTCTGCTGCTGATCTCACGGAATCGTCTCCAGTACTAGCAATGCTATTATCACCAGTAGGAGTAACATCAGCTTTAGGTACAGTAGTGGCCGTAGCAGCTTCAGCTTCAGCTTCAGGCAAAACTCCTCCCAAGTCTAGTATTTGTTGTTTTCTATTTTCTTCCACGCGCTTTGCGGCGGCGGCACTTTGCGCTTCACGATTAGCAGTAGCACGTTTATTTGCATCATCCATACTTTTTCCAATACTACTAACAAACTCCTCTTGACGCTGATCACGTACCCTCTTTCCTCCAAACGGTTTAGCCCTAGCCATATACTCTTCGCGGGTCATTCCTAACTTCTTTAAATCTTCATCACTAATTACTTCTGCACCTGTTTGATACCCAAGAATTCCACCGCTAGCCATCTTCTGCATAGTAGGACGAGGTAGAGGCATTAGTCCCCCACGCGCAGCCATCATAGCACCGCCTTGTGGTGCTACGTTTTGACCTCTAGCAGTGCGTTGCATATTTTTTTGTTGTTGTTTCTGCCGTTGACCTAAGATACCCGCAGTCTGTTGCGCCATCTCGTTCTTAGTCATAGCCAAGACTTCTTGCTCGCGTTGTTGTGCTATGGTGCTAGGGTTCTGTTGCATTTGTAACGCTATGTTGTTAGCCGCAGCAGTCTTATCGGTCTTAATTTTTTGCAACGCAAGTAGGTCTATCAACTGTTGGTTTTGTTGATATCGTTTTTCTAATGCCTGTGGGTTATTGTTATAGGCAGCAACTTTTTGATTCATTAGTTGGTTTAGCCCACCCGAAGGTATAGGTGAAGGAGGAGCCGCTTGGTTCCTAGCTTCCTTATTACGTTGGTTTATCCCACCTAATGCGCCTTGCTGTACCATTTTTAGTCTCCGTAATTTTTATGCAGTATTACCGTAAGTTTCTGGATCAGTAACGACCTGAGAAGCAGCATCATTAATAGCAGTACTTTCGCCTCCAGAGGCTGTTATAATATCTTCATAGCTATCACCAAACCCAAATATACTACCTAATGTCTCTGCACCCCCTACATTAGCCATAAGTTGAGCAAAATCGCTAGGCTCAGAGTAAGTCACACTTTGAGCTTCTAACGGCAATCCCTGTAGTAATGACTGCATATACTGAACTTGCTTGTATGGGAAGTCTCGCTCTTCTTCAAATTGAGCTATATCTGCGCCAATACCTTGTTGTTCTATAGAACGTTGCACGGCTCCTGCGGTAGCTTGTCCACCAAGCACGTCAAACCCAAACTGGTTACGTTTATCTTGCTCAGTATTAAACTGCGCTAATCCTCTATCGTATGCAGAAGCGTAGCCTTGCCCAGTTATATCAGCTATGCGATCCCCCAATGCACGGTTGCCCTCTGCCTCCATAAGAGCTTGTCGTGAACCCCCAAAAGCACCCGCTTTAGTTAACCTACCTGCGTCAGCAACACGTTGTATTTCTGCTTGGCGACGAGCTTGGTCAATCTGCGGGTTAATAGAAGCCATTAAATAGGGATTCATATATTGTTGAGCAGCGGTAGCATCAAACTGATTAACCCCCATATTTGTAGGTGTTTGCAGGTTACCAATTCCTGTAAAAGATTGTTGTTGCAAGTTAGATGCTCCAGCAGTAAGCGGCCCTTGAAACTCTTGATAGGGTGTCTCCGCTAAAGCAGCCCCTTTACCCAACATATCTGTTACGTATGGCCCCACGTAATTAGATAGTGAAGATTCTTTACCTACCGCACCCTGCGGTATAGAATCAATATATGCGGCAGGAGTAGCAACAGTACTTACAGAACCGCCATTTTGCAGGTTCATAATACCACCCTGCGCCATCTTAGGCATAAACTTGTTAGGGTCTATTTGTTTACCTTGTTCCGGGTTGCCAGTACGTGCCTTACGTACCGTATCCATCATACCGTGTAGTTGTTTTGCACCAGCATCAGAGTTACCGTTACCAAGATGACTTACCACATCAGCAGGTATAACAAACTCACCATCACTTAAACGCGCTTCTTGTGTACCGTCAATACTTGCGGGTACTAAATCAGCCATACCGTCAGTAGAACCGCCTAGGTAGTAACCTTGGTTCATACTAGCAATACCTCCCATAGCCATAGCTTGAGGAGGAAGGTTACGTTGTTGTAATTGAGAACGTTGTGTAGCAGCCCTTGCTTGTGCTTCTGCAATGCTAGGAGGCGTTGTTCCTTTAAAATCCCCCGGTTTTTTTGCATACTGAGTATCAGTAAAGTATCTCTGGTTTTCTCCACCTCTACGCCGATTAGGGTCAGTATCTACACGGTCTCGCACGACTTCGTAAGAAGGTATACCGCCTTGGTATCCTATATTAGGAATATTAGCAGATGCACCCAACCCAACCTTATCCATGACTGCTGAAGTAGCCGCTCCTACACCCGCTCCTACAAGGGCATTTCCAAATGCGTTACCTGCTTGAGCGCTAGTAACAGTATCGTAAGCCTGAGTACCAGCATTTTTAAAACCTTCCCACCATGATGGCATTAGTATTCTCCTAATAGTTTTAGTAATTCGTCATTCCTACTTAACAACCCGCCTTGCGCTGCGGCTCTTGGTTGCCTTTGTTGAGGATTTGGGTTAACTGGAACCACGTTACTACCTCCGTAGGGGGTAAACAAGTTTGTTCTATTAGTTGGAGCAAATATACTACCTCCTCCAATGTCATATAAATAGTCTATATTAGCTGTACCCATCTGTTGGGTTGAAGCGGATCTCCCCGGATCAGCGGCTAAAGCCCTAAGAAATTCTTCTTGGTTCCCTCTCTGCCTAGTAGCTTCTATTTGATTCTGTATGTTTAAATTCTGTTGCGTATTTAAATCTTGCGCGGTCTGTAAATCTTGCTGCGTCTGTTGGTTTACTTCGTATAACCCTGTTGGGGCGAACTGACCTTGTAATGCTATATCCTGCCCAGCAAAGGATTGTTCTAACATGGCCTGATCGTTTATGTCAATCACACCATCGTTATTCACATCATACTGTAGTTGTTGATCAGTTGGAACAAAAGTTGTAGGGTCAGCAAGCAACTCTTGTTGAGCTAATATGTCAGCAACAAAATCTACGTCTGTTTGTGTTACTTGTCCTACAGGCTTACCTACGTAGTCAGCTACTAGCTCAATATCAAGACCTAGCGCAGTAAACCCCTCGTCAAAACGATCTAGTATGGTATCTTCGGTAGTTTCTATTTGGTTTAATAGCTCTGTTTTAGTAGTACCGAGATTAGTAGCTACATCATCAATAGCAGTAGCAAGGGCTGTATCTCTATCTATGCCAGCATCTTCGTACTCTTTCATACTAGCAAGGATGTTGGTTTCTAGCTGGGTAACTTGATCGCTTACACCGCTTACCGCATTAGTTAAAGTTTCTACATCAGTATCTAAATCTTCAGCGATCTGAGCTATAGCTTCATCTTGAGTTAATCCAGATGCTATAAGATCATCAATTCCTTTTTGTGCTTCAGCTATAGCCTCCGCGTTTAACTCTACATCTGCACCTATACCGCTTACAGCATTAGTTAAAGTTTCTACATCAGTATCTAAATCTTCAGCGATCTGAGCTATAGCTTCATCTTGAGTTAATCCAGATGCTATAAGATCATCAATTCCTTTTTGTGCTTCATCTATAGCCTCCGCGTTTAACTCTACATCTGCACCTACATCTTCTATAGCAGCATATACACCTGTGGCAGGTACCTCATTTCCATCTTCATCTGTGGTAGCAGAAGAGCCTAACTCTGCTTTTACTGCATCGGCTATATCACTGTCTGAGGGTATACCTGCATTTTCTAATGCAGTGTCTATTGCTGTTTCTACATCGTCAGTAGTAGCAAAATCTAGCTCACCTAATTGAGACTCTACCTCTGTAGATATATCATCGAGTGAAGGTATATCTATGTCTTTAAGTACAGCAGATACTATGTCCTCTGTTACAGGTATATCTAAGTTACCTAAAGCTGTTTCTACATCTTCAGCAGTAACAAAATCTAGCTCACCTAATTGAGACTCTACCTCTGTAGATATATCATCGAGTGAAGGTATGTTTAGCCCAGCTATTTCTGCATATACACCTGTTGCAGCTACTTCATTTCCATCTTCGTCTATAGTAGCAGGGGAGCCTAGCTCTGCTTTTACTGCATCAGCTATATCACTATCTGACGGTATACCTGCACTCTCTAACGCATTATTTATTACTGTTTCTACATCGTCAGTAGTAACAAAATCTAAGTCGTCTAATTGAGCTTTTACTTCTGTAGATATATCATCGAGTGAAGGTATATTAGTACCAGTATCACCAGTATCACCAGTATCACCAGTATCACCAGTATCACCAGTATCACCAGTATCACCAGTATCACCAGTATCACCAGTATCACCAGTATCACCAGTATCACCAGTATCACCAGTATCA
>UEXN01000971.1_pt1 | contig 24835 bp, 11 predicted proteins | sample 1796711 | NCBI WGS metagenome assembly UEXN01 (sample SAMEA4772470, study PRJEB27181) | metagenome | reverse complement strand
CCGAGAATAGACTTTAAGATTTTAAGCTTCTCTGCTTCCATTCAATATAACCGGCTTTCGCTATTACAATACTGTCAGCCCGATCGTAAGAGTCAGGCTTGGGATTTCCATGTCTTGTATATTCTACCTCAAACGAGGGCTCATTGTCAAGCAAATACTTTAAAACTACTTCTTTTGCCTTGGTTCCCTTGGGTATAGTAATACCACAAGATTTACGAGCAGAAGTAGCAGCCAGGTAGTCTGGCTCACGATGGAACACTTGAAAACATATCCATGATATTATACCATTATAACGGGACAATGTTGAGAGCGTTTTTGCTGATGAGAAGCCCGATCTGAAAGACTGAAGAGACTGCTCAATGTAAATCTCCTCTATCTTATATTTCTTGCCAATATCAATCAGGCGATCCTCAACCCACGTTGCTTTTGAGATAAGTGTGGGGAAGTGGTTCTTGTTTCTTGTGTCCCAAGCAACAGTATAGACGACCTTGCCGTCTTTGTCAACAACCGTCGCACCAGTGATGCTGGTGCTGACGTCTAATCCTAAAATCATTAAAAATCCAGTTTAAGCTTGAAGGTAAGATCTCGTTCTTCTGTCTTTTTAACAGGAGTTGCAACTTTTGCAATTGCTATGAGATTCTTATCCTCGTCAAAGACTCCAACCCTAGAAATAAAGGTCTGGGGTGCGTAGCTGCCTGTGGGGTCTATGTAAGGTGATTTTATCGTATTTTTAATCTTTTGTTCATTGCTTTCTCGGTATGCTATAGAGCTACTCTTGAAAGTAAGCGCGTTTGCTTGCGTAAGATCCACGTAGGTCGGGTTATTGGAATAGTTTAACTGTCCCCGAGGGGCGGCAGCTAACATAGTCGCAACCGGCACATATTGCGAGCCGCTGAAGACCATGTCATAGCTCGCCGAAGCCCTAGTGATGGCGATGGTGGCAGATTCCCTTGGAATGCCGTCATTAGCCCCGACGCCGTAAAAGAGCCAAGAAGAGGTCACCGCAGTGGCTGTGTCTTTATAGTCTAAGTGTGTGGACGTGGCTCCGTACAGGCTCCAGCTTCCAGTCAATACCAAGAATCCCTCTTTGTACAGGACTACACCTGCGGTGCTGCCTGAGCCATTACTGCCAGCTGGTCCAACCTGGATAAGCTGACCATTATTATTTTCGTCTTTAAGCTCGCCAATGAGTGTCCCGGTGATATAAAATTTTAAGTCTACGGTGCCCTTCTTGATTGATGATCCATAAAATATGGACGGGATACTTATAAGGTTTACCGGATCTACAGCCTTATTCCCAAAAGATGCGCTGAAAGAATAATAGTTGCTAATGTATTTGTAATAATTAAGGGTGTTCTTCAGTGCCCCTATATGGGTTGCCTCGTTTGCCCTGTCAGAACTGGCGGTGAAAAACTCTCTTGTTATACTGGCGGATAGAGGATAGGAAGATGTTATTAGATCCCCATAGGCGTAATCAGTGTTGAAACTGGATGTGCTAATGGTCCTGAATGACATTAGGTTTCCATTTTTAGTAATAAATGGATAAATCATATCATTCCCATACGCGGCGATGGGGTTTCGGTCAACATTCATCTCATAGAGATTTACATAGCCGGTGGGTACGTTTGGAACGCTGCCCGTGAAAGCGCCACTAATTTGAGACTGATTATCTAGGAGCACCTTAGAATTATAAATAAAGAACTGTTTCTTTGGAAATGTCTCTATTCGGTTGTAAAAGATGTCTGTTTCTTTAAACTTGTAATATGCCATAACATAAGTAAATAGTTTATGTTAGTAATCTAGGCGCACTCTAATAGTCAATTCCTCGGTGGGATCCTTCTTAATGGGCTCTGAAAGCTTGGCGACAGCTAAAAGCTCGTTGTCAGGGCTATAGAGTCCCACGGTCGTGATATAGGAAATTGGAGGATCTTTGATACCCTCCTTGACCCGAATCTTGCTAGCCGTAAGATACGTGGGGTTAGATGAGTAGTTAAACTCGTTGCTGTTGGCACGACAGAAATAAACTGTAGAATTTAACTCTGTAGTGTTGTTGAAAGATAGGTTGTAAATTCGGCGTCGGAAGTCATCACAAACTCCGGAAATCGCCGAACTGGTAAGGACTGGGTTGATACCGTTCTTCGCTCGTGTAAACTCTAGAGGGGGACCGGCAAAAGTGGCTGATGACGAAAGAAGTCCGCCTGCGCCTTTTTGAAAAATAGAAGCAGTGAGGACTGCGATGCCCGCTTGATAGAATAGTAATCCTGCCTTGATCTTAGTTGCCGTAATACCAGGTGTGGAAGCTGAAAGAGGAGCGCCCAGAGTATTGGTAGCATATAGAATGCCGTATTCGCCAACAGGGGAGTTGACTTTGAAATTAGTTGCCGCGTTAGTATCCTTTAGCGCAATACGATAACTATTGAAGGGACTTGCGAACGATCCACTCACTCCAAGCTCTAAGCTGAAGGAGCCTTTTTTGATCTCATCCTTATTAAGCAATCGGGCAAAGTTAACAAAAATACATTCTTTGAGCTTAGTGCCGCCGCCGGTGATATCGCCGTCTTCGTCAAAAAGTTGAACGGCGCCTTTGTAGTTGTAGCCCATAAGAACCTGTGCCATCTCACCATAAAGATTAATCTTTTTGTCTTGCTGGGTTTTTCCTGAAGTACCGGAGAGGGAGGACGTGGCAGCGTAGCCAGTCGTGAGGTCAAAAATATGGTTAGCCGAAGAGCTTAGGTACGGGTAATCATACACACTTTGGAACATTCCGTGGGAATAGTTCTTAATGTTATTGTCGGCATAAGTTCCTGAAACGATGGCTCCGGTGATCGGGATTGCCTCATGGAGCAACTCCCGCGTAGTTACGATATCAGATGCTGGGAAAATTTCTTTGAACGTGCTGGCTGCCATTTTTAATCCTTTTTATTACGGTGATTTAACAAATCTAACCGGAACATTGAGCCGGTATCCGGTGGTTACGCCTGAAATTCTGACGTTAGAGTCAATAAATTTAACATTGCTTACTGTTCCCCCTGCTGCTGCGGGGAGGGTGCTAATTGTGCCCCCTAGTCTAGTAAATAGTGTGGTGCTCGTCGCGAGGTCCACCGAAGAGTGAATTTTAAATACTAAGCGAGTGCCGCGGGGACCAGAAATGGGAGATGCAATTCTGGTGTTATCGGCGTAGCCACTCTGGAAGAAGTTATCATCGGGACCCACTGTGACGTTGTAGGTGGCAATGTTGTCATCATCCAAGAATGAAAGAGCGGCGGGGTTGCCCCTTTCGTCTATTAGATATCCAAATCGGTTATCCATCTCAATTAGATATTGTGTCTCTACTAGATCAGAATCCAGAGCAACCTCGTTGCTAATTTCTGTAGTGTTAAGACCTTGATCAACAGTGATGGGGTTGTCATCTCGGAACCCGCTGGCGCCGTTTAGGAAGCCCGATGTTCCCATGTCCAGGGCGTTTGTAGTAGTAGGTCCCTGCGTGTTTTCGTCTACTGCAATGACATATGTGCTGCTATAGAGAGGAACACCGCTGGTGGTGCTGCCCGTAGCAAGCTGCATAACAGGCAAATAAAGAATGTTAGTACGCGGGACGGAAAGTAGTTTTGACTTCATAGAGGCTCCATTATCGGAGAATCCCTCTAGCACAGGTGTCTGCATGATTTGAATGTCGTAATAAGCGCTTCCGCTAGGATGAGCGCCCAGGCTACTGTTTGCGTTTCTATAGAGAGCGTAGTCTATCTCATCGTCGCCAAGGGCAAATTTTCTAATGTTGAAGCTTCCGTCACCTCGGGCTAGTCTCTCTCTTCCCAAGTCGGTCAACACTGCATCTAGAATGATGTCACCCGAATTATCTAAAAATGCCATATTAGTTCCTCTTTATAAATGTAATTAGTGATTTTCAGGCGATTTTGCCACATTTTTATGTAAATAGTTCCTCGTTTAAAAATATTAAGAATATGGAGATCCGCTCCCGTCATCTGACGGCGGTGATGAGGAGGCGCCGGTTGTGCCAGTGCCTCCCGTGTCATCGGTTGATATAGGAGTCGCAGCCGTGGGAAGATCGTAGGTCAAGACCATCGGTCTGGTCGGATCATATTCCTTTTTCATATTAATGTTAATATCCATTTTTTTACCAGTTTTGCGTGAAGTGAGGCGCACCTTAAATGTCCTGCCCCAAATTCTCTGGTCTTGAAAACCTAAAGATATGGCTGGGTCATTGGGAGCAGTGGTGGAGCCTCCTGAAGTGTGCCAAGTACCGGTTTCCTCCTCATTCAACAGGGTCTGCGCGAGCTGTGGATTTATCTGCAGGAACCTCGTCAGCTTCTTTTCATTAGTGCGATAGTCGGATAACGTGGGGAATTCCGCCAGTCTAATCACCGGGTATACAGCGCCGTCGTTGTCCACTAGCTCCACTTCGTAAATAGGGGAAGGGCGTGATGCATGTCCGTGCAAGTCAACACTTCGGAAAATATAGTAATATTTACGATTGGGCTGGATCTTGTCCCTGTAGGCTGCCGAAGATAGCTTGCGGAATCCCGTAGTGGCAAGATCGGTCGTTATTTCAGCGACCCGATGATTTTCAAAATCCTCATACTTTGTAGGCTTCTGATCTAGCCGATACACTTCAAAGGTTGTAGCGGGGTCATCGTTTTCAAAGATAATGGACATGTCATCAGGATCTATGTTCATCTCGCGCAATCTGTTAAGATACGCTTCATCATTTGTGCTAAATGGCGTAACCATCGCCCTACGAGAACCAATGCCAGCATTAAATTTGATAAGTAACTGATTATTCACTGCGCGGTATGGGGTAATGTCTACTTGCGGAGCAACTGATGGGTTATCCAAAATAGTGCCGATTCCGAACGATCGGTCTTGAGGGCTCCACTGTGGTCTAGCGACAGCATATTCAGTCTCTATAATTTGAATGTCCGGATATGTCTCCACGTCCAACATTGCGTAATAGGGATTGCGTGGCTCTGGGTCGGGGGCGATCCGAGGATATTCTATGGCAGTGTGAATTGCGCCCCCTTCTAAACGAGGATCAGGGCGAGGAGGACCAACATAACTAGGATCGTCCACCACTAAAGGATCGGCGCCTAGAGGGTACCCTTCAAGTTCATCTATTTCCTCGGGCGCACGACCATCAGGCGTATACGCATAAATAAATTCGCCTGATCCCACACCAGTCCCAGTAGTTAAGCTATCGCCATATGGAACATACAAGTGCTTAAACTTTGTTTTTGTTCCGACCACCAGTGTATATAATTTTATCTCGTATTCATAACTTTCATCATAGCGCATCTGGCTATCAATTAATCCGAAAACACCTTGAAAACCACGAGTCATAATTTCAGGCGGAGGAGGGTCAAACTGAGGATCGTTACCCCAATCTCCGTGCTCGCCCATAGCAGGGGGAGTGGGGGGTATGAAATCAAACAATTCATCTCCCTCTGGTATAATATAAGATTGGATGAATTCTCCTCGGGCGCCATTGGAATACCGATATTTGTTTATTTTGTAAAACACAGGCAGCGTTGCAGACCTATCCCCTCTTAGTAGAGCGGTATAATTTCTTAATTGCGAGCGGGCTACATTTCTTATCTGAGTGAGAAGTTGTCCAGCAAGAATACCTAATCCCGACAGGTCGTCATCGGGGACAAAATCTTCATCCGGTAGAGAATAAGCCGGGGCATCAGTATCCCTAATCAGCCCTGTGTCGGGATCTATCTCTTTGCCAGCTTCGGGATATTCGCGGAAGAGGAAATAAGTGAAAGGGTTCCCATCCAAAGAGGCAACGGGAGTGCCATCAAAAGAGTCTAAGCAATATTGTGTCAAGTCAAAGCCGCGACGGTCACCCGCATTTAGGCGGGTTGTGGAAAAGGATTGGTGCGCTTCTAGAGTTTTGAAATTTGTTCTGTACTGAGCATCCGAATGACTTGCCATCGTTAAATCATGCCAAATATTCTGGACTATATTCAAGTGAAGCCCTCTTCCAGAAAACGGTCCTGTGCCGTACTCTCTGTATTCATCTCTGAAATTTAAGGCGGCGGGGGGCGGCACATCTTCAAAGGGCATTTCAATTTCGGTGTACATCGGGAACAACTCTTTATATTTGTTGAAAGTCTGGTATTCGTATACCGAACGTCTTGTCAAAAATATATTTTTATATTTCTCACTCAAGCGAGCAATGCCTGCTAAGGTTGGTTCGTTGTAACCACGCCTTAAAAATTTAGCATATGCATCAGACCACGCATTGTAATATCGGGCGTTGTCCCCTTCACCAGCCTTTTCAGGGCGATCTCCAGGTCCAGGCACAGCTGTAAAATCTTTTCTCAATGTATTCCGGAACACATGTTTCATTCTTCGGTTTAAAGTGACAAAATCGTGATAAGTGTATTCATCATTGTAATCGGGATCGGTGATTCTTGGTTCAGAAGCGGCAACATCTTCTATTGCACCGAGACCCAGATTACGGTCTGCTTCAAAATAAATTGAATATAGGTGGGGGTAAGCTGTGTAGCGGGGCATCCCATACGCATTGCTTGTGTCTTGCGCTAACAAATGCTCGTACTTGGCAGCATAAAAGTTATAATCAAACCTAGTGGAAGCAACAGAGGCGACACCGTCAAGATTTAAACGTAAGCTCTCTAAGGGAGTATATGGTGTGTTATAGTTGTAACAATAGTCGTGATAGGTCTTAAATTCTTGATCTGACGACGCGCCGGGGGCAAGCCCTGTGTTTCTGCCATAGTAATTGGCGATAACATACATTCTCCACTGCTCTAGACTGGAAAACTTTTCAGTATTTCCATAAATTGCCATGCGCAAGTGGGTTTTTCCAAAAGGATTAGGGTGAGCATCCCAGCCAGGGGCGTAAACCATAGGAGTGCCCCTAAACCCAGAAACCACGTCCGGTAGGGAGGGAGCGGGCATAAAAGAAATGTTCTGAAGAAGGGCAGTCTCACGGACTCTAGAATCTTCGCGACCAAAGAGAAGATAATCAGTCTCGCTGTCTGTACTAAAAGGATACCACAGAGCACCAAAGTCGCGCCTGATGGGATCAGGATTTGTAGTGCCTATTGCTTGGGGAGAGGACGTCTCCAGCGCGGGATTCGCGTCTGCGTCCCAGGTATTCATACTACTCTCTAAGTTGACAATAAAATTGTATTTCTGCATGACCTACTTCTTTAACAGTCCTGTAATTTTGCCCATAAAATTAGTGGGGGCTCCGGGAGCTACCGCACTAGTATATTCTATCTGGTTCTGTATTTTAACACTGTCCGCTTCTAACCTAATTAGTTGCGTAGTCAAAGATGAACCAATAGAGAGTAAGACGGAGGAACGTTCATAGCCAAGCTGACCGGCACGCGCCAATTGGAAAGTCCCTTGTTTGCCGCGCGCAGTTCTGTTAGCTGCGCCGCCGGGGGGAGTAAGGATAAAATACTCGTTATAAACAGGAATGTTAGACCAAGCATCGTTGGTCCCCACTTGAGTGTCCGTGTCTGTGTACCTGCGAATTCTACAGATTACATTAGACTTGATATTATCAATATCCTGAAGAGGTATCCACCGAGGAGATTTCATAAAATTATTTTCATAACCACTAAGATATTCAATTACGCGCAGTCCTTGGAGGACCACCTCAAATCCACTACTTTGTGCATCGTTATTTGTTGAAATTCCATCTGCAAACACATTGTCTTTGCTGAGTGTTAGCTTCTTCACAGGCACAGGCAATCTCTTTAGTTTTTCTATCGTTTGAGCCGATGCTTCTTTGGCTGCGCAATTCTTAGCTGATGCCTTGATTCTTTTGTCTATAAAATTATTTGTTTTTTTCAAATCAAAAGAAATTTGTGCCAATTGGGCTGCGCCAAAAGTCACATCTTTGTAGGGGCTTACATCTAAGATTGACAACACATTTTCCAAAACAGAAGTCGCGTCAGCGTACTGTTCTTTCGGAGTTTGAATCGTGCTGCTCTCTAGGTTGTCTGCAGCTTTAAGATCGGTAAACTTGTTGTTTGCCCCCACATACTTTTCAGACGAGGAGCCTGCAATTTTAGCTGTCCCTAAGTCTGGATCTAGTGAATTTACATTGATTTTATTGTTTTTAGCCAAGTTCACATAAATGTCTTTAATCTTCTCATTTCGCTCTTTGCTGGCGCCGGTGCCGTTAAAACTCAACACCTCGTTGAGTTGCTTGTTGGGGTATGCCACAGCAGCCCCAACGGATGAATTATTTAAAACAGTTTGAAGGACGGCTTTTATGGCAGTATAGTCTTCTTCCTTTTGGTTAACAAGGCTTATATTTGAACGACCCATCTTTAATTGAATTGGGCTAATGTAGGTATATTTGTTAGACTCTTCGTTGAGAGCGGTAACCTCATCGCGGTTGAATCCGAGTACCTCCAGGTCTTCGGGGCTGTAGGAAGCTCCATTGAATATGGATAACTGATTGTCTATATTATCCCTCAAAGTATCTGTTGCGACAGTTAAGGTTTGGGATTGGTCGCCTTCAGGTGAACACAGATAGCTGAATCCGACGTCCTTGGGGATATTTGAATCTATAATCCCTTGAAGTGTGAGGTTTAGAGTGACCTGTGTAGATAAGCGAGCGCCACGAGATGCCGAGCTAGCTCTAGTACCGGACTTTAAGGCTGCAGTATATATCTGCGGTCTTATTATAGACTCAAACTTAACACACAAGGAGTCTAGCTGATTTCGGAACTCTCCAAGAAGGCTTAAATTGGTATTCGCCACATCTATAGAACAATAAATGTCTTGAGCAAACTTATTTTTCTGCGCAGGTGTCATATCAGTGAGAAGGTCTAGTACCTCTAGATATAAAGCAAGACAAACGATTGGGGCTGGAAGGAACACATTAGTGGTCCGACCTAAAGAGTCTACGAACGTGCTTCTAATTTTATCTGCACCATAATCATAATTTTTATTTTGCCTCACAATACTGATAAACTGGTCAAGAGCTGTAACAGAGTTTCTTAACTGAGTGAACCTCTCCTGAAGGTAGTCAAAAGCGCCGTCTGAAATGTTCATTGTCACACTGTGCTGATACAATCCATCAGTTATTCTTGATACGCCGCCGTCTGTGATCTCAAATACCCTCTTTTGTGCGAGTCCCCGAAAAAACTTCTCCTGTACACTGCCTTGTAAGACATAGTTTCCAGGAGCATCTGTGCCCAGGGCAACCTGCTTGTATGTATTATCGGACGTGTCCGAAGGAACATAGCGAGCCGAGGCGGAGAGTATGCCGCCTTGCTCGGCTGACGTCACCATAACAGAAGGGACATTCTCCTTATCAAAATCTTGCGTGAGGATGGCGGCTGAACCTAAGATGTTGAGCCCGGAAGTTTGGCGCACTCGGTCTCGGGTAGCAGCGAACATCGTTATTGTACTCTTATTTAGGATCTTATTTTTTATTTCACGAGGTGCGTTTTGATATACACGCGCCCATTTAGAGTTGTTGAGTAATACTTTCTCCATATCCACAACACATAAATTAATTGCCGAGCCGTCAGGAGTCCGCGTCAAATAGGAATCCATATAATTTACGTGACGCCTGACTGCGGGTGGGCTGATGTCCATACTAAGGTTGTTTATAATCTCATAGTTTCTGAGATCCATGCTTTTAAAATTATGAACTGACGTCGTGGTTAGGAAGTTATGATAAGTTGTGGGCGTATGAAATGCACCCTCCATTGTGCGGTTCTCGTGAGTATGAAAGGGTCCAGCCCAGAGTTGACCACGGGCAGTTTGAAGCAAAAGTGATTTTCGTACCATAACCCCATTGGCAATGATATTTTCTAAGGCAATCATACTATGGGGGTTGACGCCACTTAATTTATTGTTGGGCTCAACAATCTCACAGAACACAAAGCAAGTTAAATGCTGAATGTCGTCGTAAGGAACGACAAAATCTAGATCGTAATCCTTGGAAGCTATCATATTTCCTGTTGATTCATTACGTTCTGTTGTGTAGCCCGTTGATGTCTTTTGTGCTAGAGAAATAATCTTCTCTTGCCAATCAAAAGATTTATTAAACTGCGGGGGAATGTTAGTTCCTCGCATGTCAAAAATGTTATTAGACACGATATACGTGGTAAGATCGTTATTATAGCTTATAAAAACTCGCAGATTTATTTGAGATTTTGTAGTGTTACTGGAGAGCCAGGTCGCCCTCTTCGTCTTAGTATTGATGATATCCTTGATAGCAACAGTCATCAGAACAGTCGTGGCACCTGACATGGCTCCATTGGTGTTCGTCTTGGAGCGGGTATACCCCACGGTTCCGTCAAAATTTCTTGTGGTTGTTGCCAACGCTTGTCCATCAAATTGACGAGCTGACGTGGGTAGACCGCCAGCGCGGAGCTGAATCCTTTTTATATAGGCGTTGGGAGCGGTTAAACTTTTAAGGCTGGATTCGTCTACGTTTATCATTCTTCACAATCCTCAATGTCATCTTCGGTCACGTTAGTGCGATAAAGATTAAACTTGCCAACTCCTTCAACATCTGGGCATGCATAAGGTATGTCATCTATCTGAATTCCTCGGGATGCCAAGTGAGTGATCTTGGGACATATGGTTTCTTCAGGAATCTCTAAGTCAACATTAACTTGAAAGAAATACTCAGCATAAGAGGGGGACAGCTTCGTATATGGAATTACTTCCGGCTCGTCCACTAGAATATTGTTGACCACCTGTTGTGCCTTTTTCTGAAAATATAGCGTTCGGAGTTCAACAGGATCCTTGTCGCTCAGTGGGGCGAGCACTTCAAACACTTCTATATCATATTCCACATCTGCTTCTGCGTTGTCTTCATCAATTGCAAATATGAGTTGGGGGCGCTCCTCAGCTAAATAAAGAAACGTACCGTCCTGGTATATCGGGCTTATAATACGCTCTTTGATTGGTCCTGTCGGGTCAACAACTGCTGTACTTCCCACAAGCACCCTATAATTTAGATCAAAATCTAATTGTGGTATTCTCCTAACATTGTTGTAAATGCCACTTGTGATGGAGCTAGTGAGGTAATTTACGGCGCCACTTAGCTCTCCGTCTAAAACTCGGATATTCCAGCTAGGGACATATTCACTTCCCATCTCCATCGTGCCAATTGGCTCCGTAAAACTAAAATTGTTGTCAATCACAGGGGGATAGGTCCAGTAGTCATCTTCCCCCACAATACCAAGTTGTGCAAGAGGTTCAATATATTCGGGATCGTCGCGACCTCTGCGAACCACCTCTATATACCTGGAAACGTTGGTCTCTACGCCCGTGAAGAGAGCTTGGGTTTTACTCTTCGGAGTATTTTCCTGAATTCTTGGCTCTATATCGTTTTGAGTTTCTACAACTCCCAAAGAGCCTGTGGCATCATACAGGATGTCATCATCAAAAAACGCATAATAGACAGGCTTAAATTTTCCGGTGGAAAGAAGGGCTTCCCCGAATGGGGTAAGCTCAAGATCTAACACCTCTTCTTTCTTGTTGAAAAATGCCATTATTCGTCTGCCTGTATTGACACTTCTGCGTCTAATTTAACTAGTTCAACTAGTGAAAAGTAATCATATGGCCAGTTGTATCCATACTTAGGAGACGACTGCTTAGAGGAGTTGGAGCGACCAATTTCGCCTGCCTTGCCTTTGTTGAAATTATTATCCGCATTAAGCTGATCCTTGATTACCATATCAAAATAGTTGGTCTTGGCTTTTTGCTTAATCTTGAACACCATCCAGCGGAGCTGGGACGGAAGAGAATCTTTGCTCAACAGCTCTCCCACAATCAAGGGATGGGCTATTTCCACATCTTTCACGATTTCGCTGCTAGGTGATCCCTTTCCGCTCTTAAACTCTTCAGAGGTGGTATCAAAAGCCTGACCAATGCGGGGCGGGAGACCTTGCCAAATGTCCACAAGGTCATCACGATTGAGAGTATGCTCAAACTCAAAAATATACATAGCAAACGGATCAACAGCGTCTGGGTTTGTGACAAAGTCAAACTTGGGAGGCAAGACATATTTCTGCATGGCATCAACCATATGCTGAATGCTGCCCGAAGCGGTGGGCTGGGGCGCTAATGCCTTATCAATTTCTGCTCGTGATATATCAATAAAACGACGCTCCGAGCCCTTTTCATAATAGGGTATAGCAACAATTGCTTCACTAATTGTTCGTGCAGTAGCAATTTCTCCCAGTCGCTGTTCTTCCGTGCCTAAGCCGACTAATTCTACAAGTGAACCAGTTAGTGAGGAATCTCCACCTAGCGCGCCCTCAATATAGTTGGGAGGAATGTCCACAACCGAAATGAAGATACCCTCGGTTGGATTTGTTGGGACTTCACCATACTGCATCCACATACAACGGGGAACGCTACCGGAGCCGTTAGTGGGGTTAGTAACACTTGCCTTAGCAAAATTTAACATAGGCGTCTCAAACTTTGTTTGGATCGTCCAAGCATTATCGTTAGGGTCGTCTTCTACACTAATCGGCTCACCAGTGTTAGGGTCATAGGTAACTTTCTTAATCTGCGCCTTTCCGAATAAATTCATTGAGGCGTCAAGTTGCATAGAGTTGAATTCTATATTTGCTCCATCCAAAATGGTGTTGAGTGCGAGAGCGGTGCCCTTTGCATTTCCAAGAGCCCAATCGCTACCAATACGAAGGAAAGAGACCGCCAAATTGGTTGGAGACAAGAGTTCATCAATAGTGAATTTGCCAGCGGCGGGTGCTGTAAAGAATACGTCAGCCCACGCCTCTCCGTATTCGTAAGGAGGTGTGAAACAAGGATTAAACCCATCCGCGGAGGCATATGCCACAGTGTTGGCTGTGCCGGCACCCACGGGAGGACCATACATAAAGGGAGCACTACACTGTGTAAAGGTGGTGTGCAGGTCGCCACGCCACTGATCCACCGGTGTAAGTGGATTACGATATCCCAAGGAACCAGTGCGAATTACTGCCTTGTTGTAGCTCTTTCTCATCTTTATGCGAGCTGCATAAACTTTATCTTTCTCCGCAGGCTCCCACGCGCTTTGGGGGCGGGAAACTATAGTAGTGGGCTTGCTTTCCGGTAAGAAGAAGTTTATGGTTTCTGCAAAGAAGTTGTTAGCCTTAAGTTTATAAATGGGACTTCCGTCGCCAGACCATGAGGCAGTCGCATCCAGAGCGGCGCTCGGATGAGTCTCCATATCCACTACAGTAATATCGGCAAGGTATGTCTCTGGCTCCACAAGGGTTTCAAACGGAAGGCGTAAACCAAAGCGTCCCGTGCCGTTAGACCCTGAAATATATCTCGTTCCAGTGGCAGCGCTAGTGTCATTTGCAGTGGTGTGAAAGTCTACACTGGATGTCATAATGGGGAAATCTACGGCGACACCTGCCTTAATAGTGTTATAGAGTATTCCAGGTGCAAATAGTGGACGTAGCATTGCCTGCTGACCCTCTATGCTAGTGATCCCTCCTCCCAGCGAATAGCTCATAAAAGAACCATAAGAAGACGAAAAGGTCTGAGCAATATCAATACTTCGTTCCGATGGATAAAATCCATCATATGGCAAGAACTTAAGAAGTCCTCGGCACTGGAGTGCGATGGATGCCGGGGTGCCAATCTCATTATGGTCTTCTCTTACAACGCTGAAGAACTTTAGGAAGTCTGAATTTGTGTAGGTTCTGTAGAAACCATCCTCATTGCTCTTGTCTTTGGAGGTAATTCCGCCTGTCATTATCAAGAACTTGTCATTATCAACCAAGAAGTCTCCGCCATAATCTTTGACGTATTGGTCTATATGAGTGCTGATGGTGAATTCGGGCACAATAGAATATTCTTTACCCTTAAGCCTCATTTCGCTGACGTAATCGTCATAAGAATTGTACCAGGGATTCTTCTTAGCCTGCGTGCCGGCTTCCCAAAGCGCTTGCCCGCCAAACATTTGGTCTTGCTCAAGCGCGACAAAGGTATTAATATTGCGTGTTATAGAGCCAGTCGCCGAGATCATGAGACCTTCAGGTCCTGTCACGGACTGGCAGTTGCCTATAGTGTTGCGACGTCCGAGTGATGGACCCGGCTCAATACCCGCCGGGGTGCCGCCGTGAATCTGAACATAGTTATTCTGTAATATGCCAGGAAACCCAGTCATTCCCTTGGTGGTGAAAGGGTTTCGTGTCAAAAATGCGCTGTCCGCATCCAAAGACCACATGCTGACGTTTGTGATGGTTCGCCCAAACGAAGTTATACTTGATAAGTTTCTGTCAGATCGGTTATTTCTCCAGAACGGACTAACGTAATCTTTACGAACTCGCACACTGCTAGAATATGCGTTGAGTGCTGAGGGGTATACTGTTTCCCGGTAGGTGATAGAATCAAATTTGTGTACCGGACTCTCGTCATTTTCATCAGCCCCATCAAGGTAAAGGTTCTTAATCTTATCGTAGGGTTGGGGGCGGTCTTGTCTTACATTGTACTTATTATTTAACGGAACATTATTGAACGCCGATAAACTTGCGGCGTAACTTGTATCCAAGGATACCGGCACAATCTTAACTGAACTGTCTGGCATCATTTTACGCACCTGGAGCTTTTGCAGGAGGGGTGCAAACTTAGATACCAACGGACTTTCTACATAATCCTCAATCGGACCAAATTTGGGCATTGAGAGGGTCTCGGCGCCCGATTCCAAGGGGTAGGAGAACCGGCTGCGACGTACATAAGAAATGATATTTCGTTCTCGGCGTTTACGAGTCAGTGTATTATTTGCATTGCGAAGTTGAGTCCAAGCAGTAACACCGTAAGGTCCCTGGCGATGTAGAATCAAACCGTTTAGCATCTCTGGCTGGGCTAGAGTGGCTATCTCAGTATTTCGGTACTCTGCGGTGGAGGAGCTTAAAATGTTATTTGCCAGATCTAGCGGATCATAAATGAGAGTATTGAGGTTGGCAAAGTCTACATTGATAGCGCCGGGTCCTGTGCTGGCGCTAATGTGACTTTGTTGAACGAAATCAATGGCTTGTTGAAATCCTTCTGCGGAACTGGAAACGATGCTATTACCGTAAGTGTGCCCGTAAATACGGCTCTTGGAATAAGATGCCGTGATCCACGCATATTGCAAGTCACTACGTGGAATAGAGTAAGAAATGTATGCGTTATCATAGACCGAACCTGTCACATAGCTATTATCACCCCAAGTTGCGGTACCGTTAAATTGTATCTCTTTTAAGCGGTTACGATTAGTCTTTTGATACGAGGGCTTTGTGATGTATGTGAGTTCGGGCACCGAACCGTAGGTAGCATCATATCCAAATTGCCCAGCATGAAGCGTGAGCAACGTTCGCAAGCCTCGCCTTTTGCCGAGCTGGTCATCAACTCTTATGGTCCCTGACTCGCCACTTCCTGAAGATCTTACAGACAAGTTTCTGAATGGCAGCGCATTGTAGGCTGAAATCTCGGCGGCAGCTAAATCTAAATAACCCAAGCTCTGAACTTCGGGTCCCCCGGGGGCGGAGAAGCGGTTAACAAAGATTGATTTTGTCTTGGAAGACCCGGAGCGATTGGGAATAAGGAAATTAGCAAGCAACTCATAGCGGTCACTTATATCAAGAACACCGCCATTCGGCTTCACGCCAACAAAGTTGCCCAAGTTGTCTGCTCCGTATTTTAATCCGAGGAGCGTAGATAATGTGTTGGTCTCTGGTAAGGTTGACTTTAGGTTTATAGGAGTTGTTGGGAGTGCGATTCCCTCCTTGTCCACAAAATATCTATTATTGAGTCTTCGTCCGCAGGTCTGAACAACTTGATAATTGTGCTGATAGTTTCCAAGCACCTGAGAAGCTGTGGTGTAATTGATATTGCGAATGTTGACAGGTCTCTTTGCGCCCACGTTACGATATCTCACTGCCCACTTAAAAGGAGTGTAAGGGTAGGGACCCACCGGATAAGGGTAATCTGGACCCACAAAACCTAAAATCTTAGGGTCTGTAGCTAAGAAACGTGTACCTAGCTCAATGCGCCACGCTTCTGCGCGGTTTTCATAGCTATCAATTTTATTGGTACTGGCAAATGATGAGTTATATCGGTTAACCGGGATATGGCGGGATTCATGTCCACCAACGTGAGCGTTTGTGAAAGGTCCTTGAATCGGTATCTCATTAGAGGCGTAGGTATCACTATGTAAGTTTACGACAGCCGCGCCAGACATAAAGTTTTGTTGAACCGGCTTGTTATAGCCTGTAGTCACAGAAGAGCTAACGAGCGTGAAGGGGGAACCTATTGTACCCTTCATTTCGGAGGTGTAGGAGCCAGTATTCTTGGATTTAATTCCAGTTTCATCTTCGCGTCTAAAGCGAATTGTGTAATCATAGAATCTCTTATTAAGGACGCGCGGTGCAAAAGGCCACGGTCCAGAGCCAGTAACATTAACGAATCCGACCACCTCGGTGTCATTAATAAGAGCAGTGTTTAGGGGAGTACCAGACGCAGCTCTCGGTCCTACCGGATAAGTTGCGTTTAGTATTAGACTTCTCTTTTTACCTTGGGGGTAATTAATTCCCCCATGGAGCGCTCGCAAGTCATCCTTGTTTAGGGTAAATGGGCGATTAGCCTCCCTCTTATAGCTAGAAGTGAGGGAATGAAAAATTGCTTCGCGATCAATATCTACTTTAGCTACACCGGTAGCCAACGGACTCTTGCGGCGTGAGGCACGAGTCTTCCAATATGCTCCGTGTTGATTCTGAACATAGGGAATCGGTGCGCCACCTTGGATGGGATTTCCGTATCCGCTTGCTCCACCGGTGTACGGTGGGCTGTCTCGTCTGACCCCTCCACCTGGGCGAGTCATAGCAGCCACCAATCCCCGGGGTCCTCCTGGGGAGACACGGTCTAGGGTGGGAAATTTTGACCAATATTTGTTTCTCTCCAGAATATGGCTTTCAATGAGATTTCTTACCCCATCGGATGAATCAGCTGAGGCGGGTACAAGCTGGTACAGAAAGACAGAAAGGGAAGCGTCAATCCACTTGTAGAAATCTAAGAACTTATCTAGGTTTGGAGTATTGTCAATGCGCCCAAAGAAAGAGTTTCGTGCTTTCTCCATAAGCTTGTAATCTTGGCGGTAACGATTTACGGGGTCTCCAATGAGATTGTTAAACTCTACAATTGTGGCAAAAGCATTGATCATCTCATCGGAGATAACCTGGTACATGCTCTTCTCAATTGAGAAGAAGTAATTAATGGGTCGTGATTCCTTGTTAAAATATTCGTCGTCGCCCTCTAAGATATTAATCATCTCAGAAGACTGAACCACCTCGGGAAGAGCTTGTCGTGCCTGGGGTATGTACTCTCGGTCTAAGGCTTGATTACTACTCGCAGGAAATCCAAACCCAAGACCCAGGTGTTGTGAGTTAACTATGTTTCCGAGCCAGCCATAGTCTCCAGTAGTCCCCGTGGACCCAGACGAATAATCTGCCACGCTGAACTGACCTGAAGCATTGGATCCGGTGATATCATAGAAATTCCAGTTTAATGCTAAAGTATCAATCTCTGGCACATAGTAGCCTGCCATGGAAGTCTGTGTGGCAAACGCATTTCTAAAAGAGTTTTGGGCTCCATATACCTCAGAATCATTAGCGTGAGCAGAGATCGCTGCGTTGGGAATATTATCTGCCCAATAACGAATGGAGGAAATCTTAACGTCGCAGGGCTGAAGAACTGTTCCACTAAAGTTGGTTCGGTGGGCACCCGCAAAGAGCCTCTTCGCACTACGCAAAGCAGCGCGACCGGCGCCATTTGCCTTCACTAGAGCAGAGAGGGAGAATTCCTCTTTTACGACATCCAGCTCTTTGTTGATTCCGTAAAACTGCACTTCATAGCCAAGGTCTCCTGATACGGGGATATTTGAGCCGGTTACAGCATCTCCAATAGGATCCTTTGTGGGCACGATCCTAGCGGCAAAGTTCCATTTATTATCGTTATAAACGTTCCTATAGGTATCTGACGTAATAACTCCTATATTTGCCTGAGACGATGAGAGAACGAACTTGGCATCAGGAGAATCCTCACTCGGACGAACCGCATAAACTCTTAAATCTGCATAATCATTTGTAGCCCAGGTTGTTTGGGTGGGATTACCTGGTTCAGCGGAGTGCATTCCAAAAAGAGAAACAGTCAGTGGGTTGGTGGGGCAGGAAGAGGTGATTGAGCACACATCTAACACTTGAGGGAAAATTACCTCTCCCTCAAGAGTGAATCCAATGTAATCCTCTAACCCGCTTGCGGCTCCTGCATCACCAGCACTTCCCGAAATAAAACCTACGCTGGCGAGGTTGTCAGAAGAGCCTGTCAAAAATATGGTAGCATCACGATTATTTGCAGGACTAAAATCTGCGATATTCTTAGAACTCACAGATGATCTTACATTGGTATCAAGCCTGTAAGTGACATTATTACCATACGTGTTGAGACGTATTAAGTCCTCTCCTACGCCATAGCAGTGAATAAGGTTCCTAAAAGACTTTTCCGTTCCCTTGGACTTGTAGATATAAGAGAGGTTGTTGTATATGTTTTGATAAATTCTATTCTTAATTTCATCAAATTGAAGTACAAAGTCTCTATCTTCATCACGAGACATGATCTGTTCTAAGACATTGGAGTCTACAAAGACGTCAGGAGCAGAGATACCAGCCGACTCAACTAAGTGGGACGCAAAAGGATATTCCTTAAAGCTTGAACTGAGGTATTGGACGTCTTTGAGTTGGGGGACTGCTTTTATTTGTGATTGCAGTTTGTCAAAATAGCTGGCGATGATTTGAACTAGGTTCTTAAGATCGCCGCTGCTATCCTCTTCCAGAATCCAAGCTGGCAGGGAGTGGTAAATGGAAGCGTTATTGTGCTCGTCATAGACGCTTCCGGATAGCTTAAGTCCGTCTCGCACCCTCACGACATCGGGGTGGGTGGAATAGATAATGGGATCGTGGAACTCAAACAGAGCTGCAGAGGAAGAGACCATAGCGGACCCAGTATTGCGAGAATAGGCATCGTATCCCGTCCAGGCTCCGTTGGTAATTCTCCCAGAATAGTCAAGTACAATTGAATCTAAAGATGAAGTAGTAGTAATTCCCTCGTTAAACTTGTAGTATACACCTAGTGTCGTGTTAGCGTCGTCAGTGTTGGTTCCTCCACGAACTTGTGTAAACCAGTTTCTCCCAATCTCCTCAGATGTTCGGCGAGCCTTCCAGAATCTGAACTCATCCAAAGAGGCAGACAGCTTTCCCCACCCCTGGGTTGGCTGTGGGGCTCCTGCGGCTGTTCCAGACGGGTGTGTCCGAAGAGAACCAATGTTCGCCAACATGGCTCCTGTAATCTCGCTGACCGTGGAAGCGACAGTGCGAGTATTGTCCAAAGTTCCGTTCTGGTATAAACTTGCTGTAAGTCCTGTGGCACCTGACAAGATGGAGATGGCGTAGTGATTCCACGTTCCCGCTGTTACAGTAGTGCGAGTCACGCCACTACCTATTACTTGATTGCTAAAGCCAGAAGTACCCGACATATAGGTGAGTTTGAAAGGAGGGTCCGCCGCTCCAACAGTAAAATCAAGTTCTACGCGAAAACGACCGTATGCTGCCGAAGAAGATAAACGGTTATTCCACTGATCAAAGATGACCTCCTTCTTGGTGTTGTTGAGGTTGTAAGCTGACTTTTTAAACCAAAATTCTAGAGTTGATCCGCTTGCAGGATTTAAAGCAAGGTTAGAGGCTCTGTTCTTAGAAACGTCGTAGACATTATCTTGAGGGTGAGACCCACTATAGGCGTCCGCGAGCGCTTGTCCGGATAATAGGTTGGTGTGTGGTCCACCCTCTAAGGATATATATTCGTAAGATGAAGTCCCGGGAGCACCATATCCGGTAGTGGCATCCAAGGCTACCTTGGTGCCCCAGCCATCCGCACTTAGAAGAATATAACCCGTAGTTGTGGGGTAGCGCCTATCTAGGACAAACTTATCTAAGTAAGAAGAGCTAAGGTGAAATTCCTGTATTTCGCTCTCTGAGCCGTCATAAGGGTATTCATTTGTAATTCTTTTTACGGCGTCTTCGTAATATTTCTCAGCTGAGCCGTAAACCGCGAAGTTGGAAGCGGTCGCATAATCCAAAGGGGGGACAAATTCACGAACCTTGCGGCGTGTAACCACCACATTATCAGCAGATTCGGCGTTTTCTCCAAGCTTTTCTAGGCTCTTGGAAGAAACAACTTTTGAGATATAATTTTTTTCAAAAAGATCTCTAACGCTCATGTTTACTCTTCAACTCTGAATTTAAATTCTTGTGGCTGCTCTTGCCAGCTCCCAATTGATCCGTTATAGTAGGCAAATTTGAGAGCGTAAGCGTACCCAGGCTCAAAAAGTCCCATATCTAAATCAAAATAACTCCCGGAGGCGTCAAAAGACATTTGAGTATGTAATAGGCTCCCTGTTCCAAACTCAATTGCTCTAACTCCGTCTATAACTCTATGAACTGCGTATGAACCGCTTTCTACAATAGACGGCGGTACGACCGCAACAGCTCTTGTGTAAATAGTGGGAGACCAGTCTTTTTTGCGAGCGAAAACCCTAAAACGAGCGGTCTCATCAGTGTGGTAGATTGGCTTCAGGTTTGTTACCGAAGTTACATACTGCGTGGCTGGATTTTGAGGAGATAGTGAAATCTTAGAGGGATTAAACGTTCCGGTGTGAAATTGTTTTGCTGCTGTGGTGGCGTTGGCGTATGTTTTGCTTCCAGAGAACCAGACATCAAACGCATCAGTAAGTGGAGTAGATGCAGCAGTCATGGCGAAAGAGGCAGAGTAAATGCCCTTAGACACGTAACTTCCAGTTACGACGTGCGTATGCCCTGTGCGTACATGAGTTCCATCTGCGACTAACTTGATAACTTCTGTGAGGTCAGGAGAAGTATTATCCGAAGAGCCTGAGAATATTGATACATAAATTTTACCGGTACCAACGCTAGGAATGTTTCTAAGCTGTCCGCGGAAATAATTGTATAGGTATAGCGTATTTAGATTTTCATCTCCGGTCGCCAAAGAACTACTGTAGAAGAAAGTTCCACGGTCATCCTTAGTAGCTGAGTCCCAGCGAGCCTCAATAACGGGTCGTTTAAAGAAAAATTCAGAGCTTCGGGCGAAGAACTTCTTATCGTAGTATGATCGTTTGTCACCAGCGGTATTCGCAGGTACCGCAGTAGTGGCGTCTCCAACTAGCACTAAAACCTCCTGAGAGGCTGTTAGGTGGACACCGAGACCGTAGTTGGACTTAGACCCCAATACGTTGCCCGCGCTGTTTATCCACTGCTCTACGAGCGTTGTAATGTCCATTTCCAAGTCTTCGGTGCCAATCTCAAAAGTCTGTTTGAATGATGAGGATGAATCGGTAAAGTAGTCTCCGCCGGCAGTGTTCCACTGTTGAAGTCCAGCGGCACTGCTGGATCCATAGTTCATCCAGTTGGCGCCCACACCGTCACGAGTAACATCGGTATAGTTTTCCATATCAATACCATTGCCTTCTTGCCAGACCAAGCCAGCGGCGTTGCCCGAGACAGCAGATGCCACAAGCGTAAAGTCGCGAGCCACAGTATTGGGAGTGACGGCATTATACATTCGCAAAATAAAACTGACGCTACCTGAAGCTGGTAGTACGCTATTAGTCCTATCAGTGGTAATAGCCGCCGTGTCAAACCTGACTAAAAACCTAGTAAGCTCGGAGGAGCCAGAACTCTCTTGTCCGTAAATTGAGAAAACTTCAACGCTGTCGGCACGACCCATGTTGGAAGCAGTCCCGCGAGTTGTGAGATTGGCTTTGTAGGCGTTGGTGATTGTTGTGTCGGCAATTGCGACATATCTTTTAATAGCCATTACTTGATAGTTCCCTTAATGTCCGCGTTTGGATACTTGATCTCTAAAATAACATTTTTAGGCACATTAATATATCGCCCATCAGGCGTAGTGCTCTCGCGGATATCATACCCAATGTTTGAATAGGCGCCTCCAAACTTGTTAGTGACACGGACATTTGTTACATCTGAAATACCCACAGTCTTGTTCAGAATGCTGTAAATCTGAGCAATACTGAAGGGCTCTCCAATGTCTTGCTTTAATTTATATGCCTCTTGCAGTCTTGTTACGCCCGAATTTAGTGCATCAAATTTATCTACACCTGCTTCCGCCACGGCGTCAAACGAAATCTGAATGTTAATTACTTTGGCTTCCAATATATCAATGGTGTCGTTTATCATTTTATTGCTAGTTAGCCATGTCTTCAAATTGCTCTTAATAGTAGAGTTCGTCGGAACTAAGTATCCGCTATTATCCTCTGAAATAACATACATGTTAAGGTTTCGGCGAAATGAATCTGAGTCACGGTGAATAGAACACCGACGAATGCCGCCAAACTGCGGAGGCATTGAGTATACTAGGGACTTGTAGTCCTGCTCCGTCACTGCGCGGTTTTGAGATGCATGGACACCTCCGATAATTTGACGCAACTCCTCCTTAGAGGGATTTGCAACATTGCCAACAATAGGTGTTAGATTGGTAACCTCTAGCGATGAATCAACAATCTTCTTGTTTGCTGCTGTGAGAATGGTGGGATCTTTGTACTCCAGGGTGAAGCGTCCGACATTAGTAATGCTACCAGCGGTGGCATTCGTCTTGCGAACTGAATTACGTCGGTAAGTTACACGCAAGGTGGTATTGGACGGCGCAACACCAAATTTATCAGAATCCAAAAGCTTAGATGGGTCAAATGACTCATCCGAAATATACGTCCGTCCATTTTGTTGTAGAACGACATCTGTAGGATCCACCACGGATGATTTGTTCATCTCTGAATCGGAGCCGTATCCAAACTGCAAGTGTGTCGCTGTACGAGTTCTTTCTATTACAAAGCGACGAGGTACGGCGAAGGGCTTCAAAATGGCTGCGGGCTCGTTGGCGGAGCTGGCGGCGCGGTTAACAACATTCTTGTAGACGACATCCTGCGACAGGTAATCTACCTCATAGTAATTGTGCCCTTCGGAGTCAGTTACTGATAGGACTTCCACAATATCCGGCGAGGATAATCTAATCTTCTTGAACCTCTCAAAAGCTCCAATTGAAATTGTTTCTGTACCCATTTCTCCGGAAGCTACCGTTCCGAAGCATCGGATAGCATAAGAAGTGGGAAGTCCTGTGGTGGTGTTGGTTGCTGCAACTACGATGGTATTGCGAGCATCATTAAAATCTATATCCTCGGTTAGGATAAACGTAGCGTTAGCAGTAGACGAAACAACCGTCCCCTTCTTTAAAATAGGAACGTAGGTCTCATCGGGACCTAATCCTACGCTATTAGCTGGAACCTTGACAAAGAAGGCGCAAGTCCCGAATGCACTAGAAGCTCCCCTAAATTTATAGCCAACCTGCTTTCCTTGGCGGACAATATTGTTGTATTCTATAGACGTATCAAGGAAGCTCTCGTTAACCTGGTAGTCCAGGTAAAAAGAGAGAATGTCGCCCACATAGGAGACCGTATCAATCATCAAGGAACCGAATGAAGCCTCGCTAAAATCCTTGAATGTGTCGGGATAATAACGGCGCGCGTAATCAATCAGGTCTTTCCTAATTGAATCAAAGTCACGGCTGGTGTAATTTACTGGTACTTTTTTCTTCTTTGTCATTCAGCGGTCCTCAATATAACTAAATAGTTTCAACTAGTTATTGGCAACTCTAAAGTGTCTTTTGTTTTTAAAACTTTGTTAAAAAATTGTATTCTAACGTCTATGCGATTCTCGTTCATCTGAGGATTGGTCAGCGCCGAGAAAAATTGGATGTCTCGGATTACGAGGTACGGCAGATACTTTTGTTGTTGCTCCAATATCCGGCTTTTGAATCTTTCTAAAGTAGATTGTGTGAGCTGCTCAAACAAAAACATACGAGCACCAACACCAAAATCGGGGTCCATCATGCGCTCGCCTGGCACTGTCAATATTACCATTTTTAGATTTTGAAGAGAGAGTTCTCTATAATTTTTGATTAATTTAATTCCGTCTTTGTGATCCCTAGATACTGGGAGCTTGACTGCGATTCCAGACATTTATTATCCCTCTTTTCTAAATAGTGGCTGCTATAAATTTATTTCTAGCTATAACCGCTGCCTCCGGTGCGCTCATCGCGGGGAGCGTCCGGAGAATAATCTGCGCCTTCATACTCCTCGCAAATATTTACGTCATCAATTTCACTTGGCTCCGTTGCTCCTGGTGCGTTGATATAGCTAATATCTTCCGCAGGACCGCCTCGGTCAGAGGGTCCAAATAGCCCCGGGGCTCTACCAAAGTAAGTGCCGTCTAAAAGATCCGGTAATGTTTGTCCGCTGCCGTCTCTTACGCTAGGAATTACTTGATAAAGTGTTTCACTTTCAGTTCCGCCGCCACGGGGGGATCTATAAGTCCAGGTCCATCTCGCACACACATACTCGGAGAGCCTTACACGGGGGTCGTCGGGCACGACATCTTCAGGGCGAACTCCGTCAGAAGTTTGCTCCCCGCAATCCCAACCAGGCTGTTGTACGATGACATTGTTAGCCAATTCGGGACTCAAGCCGGAAGACGGGGAACCCACTGAAGTATCCTGTCTCGTGCGAGATACCTCTTCTCTTGCGCGGCGGTCTCGGGACTCGCTACGATATGAGAAATCACTAGAGTTGTAGAGTTCTCGGAATAATTGCTTTAGTTTTCTGCGAAGAAGAGGGAATGCCCTACGACTCCACATATAATAGTTATTAGGTGGTGCTGGGGCTGGTGCGGGA
>UEXN01000970.1_pt1 | contig 24837 bp, 21 predicted proteins | sample 1796711 | NCBI WGS metagenome assembly UEXN01 (sample SAMEA4772470, study PRJEB27181) | metagenome | reverse complement strand
TCCTCACGCCACCGGCAGCTTCAGCAGCAAATCTACCAAAGGCTGATGCTTACAACATGTCGAAGAAACGTCGTGAAAATTCTACGCCTGTCCGTTCAACATTGCAGATCCCTCTGACGTCAGGTAGAGGCGGAAGCGGTGTGAATACAAACCGCTAATGGCAAACTACGAAAGCTGCTCGGCTCGCTACGAAGCCCTTCGCAGAAAGCGCGATCCGTTCCTTCGCCGCGCTCGCGAATGTGCTGAACTAACGATCCCGTCGCTCATGCCACCCGAAGGCCATTCCGACGCCACCCTTTTACCTGAGCCGTTTCAAGGTCTCGGCGCACGGGCTGTCGTCAGTTTGGCGTCAAGGTTGATGGTGGCAATGTACCCACCAGGCAAACCATCGTTTCGGTTAGACATACCGCCAGAAGTTCGTATCCAACAAGGATCGATGGATATCGAGACCGACGTCGAGCAAGGTCTGATACTTTCGGAAAAACTGATCCAATCAGAGATTGAACGAAAAGAGTGGCGACCAGTCACTAACTTGGTGCTTCAGTACCTAATCGTAACCGGCAATGCGCTTGAGGTTATGCAGCCGGACAACACCATGCGTGTCTTCCGTCTGGATCAGTACGTCGTCAGCCGCGATATGCAAGGCCAAGTTCGAGAGATCATCACTGAAGAGCATATGGCTCCTGAGAGCCTGCCGGACAACATTAAGCCGATGGTGTCGGCTGAAGACTACAGCGGTGATCGTGTTCAAATACTGACACACATTCAACGTGAGCAAGACGGAACTTACAGCGGATACCAGGAGGTAAACCAAAAGAAAGTTCCTGGTTCTGATGGCACTTATGACCGCCTACCGTACAACGCTCTGACTTGGACCAACGTCATCGGCGAGGACTATGGGCGCGGAAAGGTCGAAGAGCATCTGCCTGACTTCCGTGCCGTCGATTCACTGTCAAAGGCTATGCTGGACGGTGCGGCAATGGCGTCTCGAAACGTCACGATGATCCGGCCAAATGCTGCTGGTGGTCTAAACCTTCGGCGACGGCTGGCCCGTGCCAACAACGGTGACATCATCGTCGGTAATCCTGAAGACATCGCTATGCTTCAATACCAGAACCAAGGTGGTCTCCAGCTGACGGCACAAGAACTTGACCGGCAGTCCCGCGAGCTAGGTCTAGCGTTTCTATTAGGCTCCGCTGGTATCCGAGACTCCGAACGCACGACCGCCTACGAGATCCAACGCAATCAAGAGGAACTCGAAGGTGCTTTGGGCGGTGTCTATTCGCAGCTGAACCAGACCATGCAGTTCCAACGTCTCAGTCGTTTAGTTGTTCAAATGCGTGAGAACGAGCAGCTGCCTCAGTGGCCCGACGGCATGGTCGAGCCAACCATTCTGACAGGTCTCGAAGCGTTAGGTCGTGAGGCTGATGTCAGCCGAGTGCAGGCCGCGCTCCAGTTCCTGCAAGGAATGCCGCCGGAAGTTCTCGGCTACGTCAAGTGGAACGAGCTGCTCGGCAAAGCGTTCTACGGATTGAACTTGCCTGACGCTGTCCGCACTGAACAAGAAATGCAAGAGCAGCAGCAACAGCAGCAAATGATGCAAGCTGGTGGTCAAGCGATGGCTGCTGGTGGTCAGGAAATGGCAACTCAGGCCGCACAACAAATGATGGCGGCGGCTCAACAACAACCAACCGAAGGATAAACATTTATGGCTCTTGAAGCCGAACAGGAAATCATCCCAGGCAGCGATGAATACAATCAGCAGATGGCTGATCGTTTCAACAATCCAGTGGACCCAGAAGAAGACGAAAGTCCGCAAGTCGCAGGACTGCCAAAAGGCGGTCAGGAAAAGTTTTACAACGCTGAAACAGGACTTTACGACTGGGAATCCCATGCGCGAGAACTTGAATATAACGCATCAGGTCGTCGTAAACCTGAAGCGGAAAACGAAGATCAACCGGAACTCAAGCAACCGCAAATCGAGCAGCCTGAAGCCGAACAGGTCAACAGCATCGTCAACGCAGCCGGATTGGATGAAACCGCACTTCAAGAGAAAATTAGATCCAACGGTGATCTAAGTGAAGACGACTATGCAGCGCTTGCGAAGGTCGGTGTGCCGGAAGGTTTAGCTCGGACGTATGTCGAAAACCTGACGTTCCGTATGCAGGCCGAACGAGCCAGTGCGTATGAGTACGCGGGTGGCGAAGAGAACTGGCAGAAGATGTCTGCTTGGGCTTTGGAAAATATGACCGAGACTGAAGTCAACGGTCTCAACAATATGCTCGACGGTCCCGATTGGAAGCTCGCCATGGACGCCATGAAGGCGCGGATGGGACCGACGTTGGTCGAGACAGAACCACAGTTTCTCAAAGGCGAGCCGGTTCGTGGGTCTTCATTTGGGTATCGTTCAAAGAACGAGATGAAGGCCGATATGGCGCGTCAGGAATATCAAGATTCACCGGCATTCCGTCAGCAGGTCATGCAGAAAATGCAAGCAGCGACTTGGGATCTCGATGACGTTTAGTTTCCCCTAACCGTTTTCCTCCCTGCGGTTAGTAACTTGCAGAGACGGTTGTTCAATCAGCCGTCTCTGTTTTTTTCGACAAGGCTTCTGCCGCTGAAACCAAGCAAAGACCCGGATAAGTCCGATAATCTGAGTGAGATCAAACGGCGCATTGAAAATTAAACCTGAAATTGGAGAAAACTTATGGCGTTAGGTGACGCTTCAAGTCCAGTACGGTTTGGTAAAGGCGCATCGTCCCCAGTCGATAATCGTGAGCTGTTCCTCTCGATTGCCGGTGGAGAAATCTTGACCGCGTTTGATTCCGCTACCGTAACTTTGGACAAACACTTCGTTAAAGCCGTTCCCGGCGGTGCGAAAAGTTATCGCTTCCCGAAAACCTGGAAGGCCGCTGCGGAGTATCATGTTCCCGGCACTGAACTGCTTGGGAATGACCTTTCGACATCGGAACAGGTCATCACAGTGGATGATATCCTGGTCTCGCATTACGCAATCGCGGACCTTGATCGCATTCTCTCTCACTTCGATATGCGTTCCGTAATCACGAAAGAAATGGGTCGTGCACTTGCCAAAGTGTTCGATCAAAACGTGTTCCGTCAGCTTATCCTTGCGGCTAACACAGCGGCTGCTTCGCCGTTCCCCGGCGGCACTGTAACGACCGACACCGGCCTTGCGGCCTCTGGCGGCGTCTATAGTGGCATCGAGTACATCGAAGCTATCCGCACCGCAAACATTGGGTTGTTCAACAAAGACGTTCCAGAAGACATGCCGCGCTATGCAGCAGTCAGCGTCGAGGTCTTTGATGCAATCAAATATGCGAAAGACAGCTCGAACAACTACCTCGTACTGAACCGCGACTTCGGTCACGGCGGTGCTGGTGGTGTCGACGCTCGTTCTGAAACGATGAATATCGACGGTGTGACTATCGTGAAGAGCCGGAACATTCCGACGACTAACGAGACGTCTACAGCGACGGTGTTCTCGAAGTACCGCGCTAACTACAGCAATACCGCTGTGGTCATGTGGTGTCCGCAAGCGGTCGCTACCGTGAAAATGCTTGATATCTCGCTCGAAACTGAGCGCGACGTCCGGCGACTTGAAGATTTCATGGTCTCGAAAATGTTCGTGGGCCACGGCGTTCTTCGTCCAGAAATGGCTGTTGTGCTGAAGTCCGCATAACAATCAACCAACGCAGAGGCCAGCCGTTCATTCGGTTGGCCTCTGTTTTTTTATAAGGAGTTCAGATGGGTCTATCCAAGCTCGAAGCCGTAAATATCATTCTCGATAGCATCGGTGAGACACCAGTATCTAGCCTGGACTCTGGCCTTCCTGATGCCGAAGCAGCTGAGACGAAGCTCAACGAGATCAACAAAACCGTCCAAGCCAAAGGCTGGCACCAGAACACTGAAAAGAGCTTGAAGCTCACGCCGGACAGCAACAGCAACATTGTCGTTCCACCCAGCTATCTGCGGATAGACACAACAGATAATTCGAAAAGCATCAATGTGACGCCGAGAACTTTCGATAACAAATCGATGCTCTACGACGTCAAAAAACAATCTTACGTTTTCACAAATGATCTCTATTGCGACATCGTTTTGTTGCTGGACTACGAAGATCTAACGCTTGAGTTGTCGAATTACATTGCGTACCGCGCAGCTCGAAAGTTCCAGGAAGCGCAGATGCAGTCCACCACGCTCGACGGGTTCACTGTCCGAGGCGAAATGGAGGCATACGCTGCGCTGATGGATGCTGAGACTGAAAACGAAGACACCAACATCCTGACCGACAATGAACACTGCTGGTACACGACCAATCGCAATCACCGGATGATAGGCTTCTAATGGGTAGACTCGTCGAGCAATCGATTAAAACACTATATCAAGGGGTATCGAGACAACCAGATTCCGTTCGACTAGCCGGACAGGTTGAAGAAGCAACAAACGTTTTAATGTCTGTCGTAACCGGTGGTTTCGAAACGAGACCAGCAAGCCGTCACGTAGCGGAAAACACGTTCGTCACAAGTGCTGCCGATAAGCCGTGGGTCTACAGCTATGCTCGCGATACCGCCGAGAAATACATCATTGTTGTTAAAAATGGTGATCTAAAGATCTACGATACCGATGGTGTCGAAAAGACCTGCACGTTCCCCGATGGCAAGACCTATTTAAATACGACAGACCCCAGCGTAACCTTTAGCGCCGCGACGATTGCAGACCGCACGATCATAGCGTCAAACGCTGTGGTCCCTGCTATGACAGCCAGCACGTATAGTGAAAGTCCTGCGCGCGGTTTGATTAACTGCCGGACGACAAACAGCGCTACGGCTTATTCGATCAGTATCGATGGTTCGAGCGTCTGGACCTACAGCGGCGCTGCCAAGTCCGCCACCGAAATAGCCGATAACATCGTCGCGAACATCTCGTTACCAACGGGCGTGACGATGACGCGAGATGACCTGACTTTGGTTCTATCGAAGTCGACGGCGTTCACACTGACACAGACCGGATCTGACGATACCTATGGACCCCTTGCGATCCGGCAGACAGTTCCCAAGCGGACCCACCTGCCCGCGTCTGCTCCTGATGGTTATCTCGTTAACGTTGGCGCTACTATTGACGGCAATGCGTCCGGCTACTGGTCAGTGTTTTCAACATCGACGAACACATGGACGGAAGCAGCGGACCCCGGCGCTAACAACGCATTTGCCGCCAGCACGATGCCGCATTGGCTCACTCGTCAGGCGAATGGAACCTTTGTGTTTGAAGAAGGGTCATATGTTTCTCGTATTGCAGGCGATGCCGTTACGTCACCGGAGCCTGATTTCATCGGGTTTCCAATCAATGAAATTGTGTTCCATCGTAATCGCTTGGCCTTTGTGTCGGGCGAACACGTAACGTTCTCTCAGTCGTCAAACTACTTCACGTTCTGGTCGGACTTCAGCACAGAGGCGCTGGACAGCGATAGTTTCAGTGTGACTGCCAGCAGCACCTCGGTAAACAAACTGACTAACGCACACGCTTTCCGCAAAGCTCTCTTCGTCTCCAGCGATAAGAACCAATTTGAAGTTAGCGGTGAGGAAGTCCTAACGCCGTCTAAGGCATCCATCGATCTGACAACGACGTATCTAGCGGAACCTAATTGCCAGCCGTTCAACCTCGGCAATACGCTTTATTTTGCAGCAAAGTCTGGAAGAGACGCTGTCGTTTATGAGTATCAATACTCCGACGACACGTTGTCGAATAAGGCAGCGGACATCACGCTACACGCTCTCGGATATGTACCCGCACCAGTTGTCAAAATGACCGGCGATCCATCGTCCGACATGCTGTTTCTCATTAGTAACAAAGATCGCAGCCGGATCTATCTGTACCGGATGTACATCGACGGTGACAAAAAGGCTCAGAGTGCCTGGCATTGCTGGGACTACGGTGGAGCGACAACTCACGTCCATTGGATCGAAGTGATCGAAGGTGATCTCTACATGCTGATCACCCGTGGATCGAAGACCTTCTTGGAACGTTCAGTCCTGCGATACGAAACGTCTGATGAAAAACACCCGTATCAAGTCGCTCTCGACCAGCAGACAAACGTCACCGGCAGCTACAACGCTGGCACCAACTTAACCACGTGGACCACTCCGTATCCTCATGGGTCAGCGGCAACTGTTGTTCTGTCGACCGACTTTGCTGTTGGTCAACAAGGCGAGCGTCTAACGGTCAGTTATCCAACGACCACGACGATCACAGCAACAGGTGACTACAGTGCCGGTGCGTCGATCATTGGAGTTCCGTTTGATCAAACGGTTCAGTTGTCAAAGATTTATGTGCGAGAAGCTGCGAACCAGGCCGAAACGATTACGACAGGTCGCTACCAGCTTCGCCGGATTCAAGTGAACTACCAGAACACCGGTAACTTCAACGTGAACGTGACGCCACGCTTCCGAGATCCAATGTCCTTCAACTTCAGCGGTCGCATCATTGGAGCCGGTGAAAACCTGGTTGGTACAACAGCGATCTCTGGTGTGGGTACGTTCAAAATCCCAGTTCAAACAGACGCAGCGACAGCTGTAATTGAAATCAAAAACAGCACGGAGAAACCAATGACGATCACGTCTATCGATTTCGTTGGTTTCTTCAACGAATTGTCGAGGGCTGAATAAAATGTGTGGACCCATTGCAAGCATCGGCTTGGCAATCGCATCGTCGGCAGCAAATTTCGCGATGGCAAGCAGCCAAGCCGCGCAGCAAGAAAAGATAGCAAACGCACAGGCACAAGAAGCCTATCGAGCAGCCAACGAACGTGTTCTTGCGGAGTACGCTGAAGCTAACCGACAAATTAGTGAAGCGCAGCAAAAAGAAATTGAAGACGCATCTGACCTGATCTCCCAAGCACGTAACGATCTTGCGGTACTAACAGTCGCCGATAATGGCGCTCTGTCGGATAGCGCTCTCGGAAACATATACGGCGCAGCCTACTACGATCACTCTTCCGATCTACAGCGTCTCGACGAGAACACTGACAAGCAGATCGCGTCTATCGAGTCCAACAAAGGAGCTGCACAGCAGAACTATTTGAACTCCGTTAATGCTGCCAAAAATCAGACACAGAACGTCTTGATGCAGACAAATGCAAACCGCAACTCAGCAATGCTGCAAATCGGAACGTCAGTCGCCAGTGCCGGTACGAGCGCCTACAGGCACCAAGAAACGATTAAAGCGTTAAAGGCGTAAGGGGTCGAAAAATGAAAGATCAATTTAGGCGTTTTAGCAGCGCAATGCCGCGTTTTACTCAAGGTCGCGTAACAGCCGCCGGGGTATCACAACAAGCTGTTCCTGACTTTCAGTCATCTATGCGCGGTCTAAACCCGATGGCTGGTGATATGACCGGCGCGTTCCAAAAGTTCTTTGGGTCTCTTAATGAGTCCGCTCAGTCGATTGTGGACACCCAGAACAGGATCGAAATTCAGCGCGAAAAGGACATCAATAAGTTTGCAGCACTAGCCGGAGAAGTCGCTGGTCAGCGTGTTGTTAACGATCCTGCCAACAAAGATAAATCACCGACTGAACTCGTGGCGCTCAACCCAGACCGGTTTGACTACAAAGGCGAATCAATTACCGGAAGACGCTCGTTTAGTGAAGAGTTCTCGAAAGCAGTTGGACGGCAGACAGGCACCGCCGCTTTCCTTCAGTTTCAAAGTTATCTTGACGAAAACCAAATTCCGTTAGAGCAAGCTGAAGCTGAAAAAGACAAATGGTGGACTGCCAATTTTGGCGAAGGCACCGGGAACCCGCACCACGATCTTTACGCTCAAACGACGTGGGCGAATAACATTGAGCAGTGGAGTTTCGACACTCAAAAACAACTCACAGCACAATCAAGAGAACGACTACAAACGACGGCAAATCGCAACGTTGCTCGGTTATTTGATACTCCTACTTTTGGCCTTAAAGAGATGGCCGAAGCGAATGCTATAATTGCAAAGGCGTTTCCTAATTTATCGGTCGGTCAAGTTCAGTCTCATGTAGTCGGCAAGATGCTCGATACCGCGTATAAAAAACCTGCTTTAGCTCATCGCGCTATACAACTGATGAACGAGCCTCCAGAAATAAATGACGACGGTGAGCTTGGTCAGAGTTTCCGTGAACGGTTTCCAAATGAATACCAGAAACACGCAGCCGTCTTAAAACAACGGTCAGACCAGCATATTACTCACGAAGGCGCGAGAGCAGTAGCAGCGGTGGATGCGAAAGTAGCCAGCATCGGGGCAATGCCGAGCGAAACGATAGCTGAGTTTAACGCTAAATATCAGGCACTCATTAACGCTGGGCTTGATATTGGCCTGCTTAACAACACGTCCGGCGTAGGTGGTAAAAACGTAAAAAAACTTAGCGCTAAAATTACTGAAATATTCACTGATCTAGGCATTAAACAGACTAACGCCAACATAATGCGAAGAGCGATGTTTGGCGCTGGACCACCACTCCTTCCGCAGACTGATGCGTCACTGGAGGGTATGGGCGCGAACGAGGACTTTGAAAAACGTGCGCAGGAAATAGCTAGAAGAAACGTACCATCCAGCAGGCTTCCTTCCTGGATGACACCAGAGCAAAGGAACAACGCGTGGAATCAGGAGACGAGTAGTCTGGACCCATTGGGAAATGACGATGATGCTGCAAAATATGGTCAAGCCGGTCGTAATCTCTATCTGGGTAATGGAGGATGGATTGCAGAAGAATTTACAAATACGATGTACCAAGGCATTAACTCTAAAGATGTAAACCAGATTAAGCGAGCAATAAAAATTCTTGCTATAGTTGACGAAAAAGGAGAATGGTACGCTGCCAAACACTTTAAGAAAGACCCTTTAACTCTTCTTAAATACGAGGCGTATTCAATACCCGGCGCGCAGTTACAAGAAAAAATCGATCTATTTTCTAGTGACGACTTTCAAGCCGCAGTGAAAGATTTTAGCTTAGAGCGGTTAGTTAAAGCCGAAGATAGTGATGTTAAAAGTAAAGACGACATAAATGCTTGGCTGAACAAAAACTTCTACGGGGACGGCGAATATAGTAAAACGATGGGCGAGCTTGTCCTCAACAATAATTATCGGCTTAGCAAGGATCCTGTACTTTCACCGGCAGTCAAAGCTGCTGTACCCGCCATTGCCAGGGTCGTTTACGCGACGCACCTGGTGCAAAACCGCGAGCTTGGCATTAAAGATCTCAGAGAAGAGGTCGCAAAATATCTAAGAAAGATTACGGTTCCAGGCATCGACGATAACCCAGAGTTTGCTGATGCCACACCATTTGACCCATCGATCCCCGATGAAGCGAACCGCCGTAAGGTACGGTGGGGTCTGCACGTCGTTAATCCTTTAGGCAAGGTTGAAAACACGATTGCAAACACCCGGCGCGCCGTTGATGAAATCACAAGTACCGGCATCACCGGTCTTAGAACCGATGGCGAAATTCCAGATTTATACACGATACCAAGCGACACCATAGCTGGACCTGCGCGGTTAATTATGGACCGCAATACGAGCGGCCCGTACATACTTCCGATAGGCGTACCGTTTCAGACGCAAAACGTCTACGACGAAGACGGTGAACGTTACCAACTTGCTGATCAATTTAACCTCTTCAGTCCAGGCTTCAAAAACGTCGACGTAAAGTTCACTGGAGAAGAAGCCGCAGACAAAGAACTCGCATCCCGTTTTCTGCACAAATCAATCACTTTGCACCCTTTTGTACGAGGTGGAGAACTTCTCGGATACAGCATGTCGATCATGCCTCATTTCCGCCAGTTATCTCCTAGCGATGAGGATCTCATACAACAGGCGCTAAACCCAGGACCACTTGTCTCACCGCCAGTCTCTGGTGTTGCGCAACCAGTTGAACGTCCACTCGCAGCAGCGACAGCAGAACAACGTCTTGAAGACGCAAACCAACGTGAACAGCGTCGATTAGAACAAATGCGAAGACTTAACGACGAGGGATTAAACTAATGAGTCTGTTTGACCTCTTTTCAAACGAACCACTGAGCCTTGAGCATCTCGAAACCATTATGGACCCCGCCGAGTACAACAGAGAAGTTCATAATGCCATTCGTCAAAAAATGAAGGACGGCGGTTTTCTATCGCCGACCGAAAACGTCACAAATTTCAACATGAGCGATAAGGAAGATCCTGATGTATCTTTTGGCGACTGGATGCTTGGCATAATGCAGCGTGTCACAAACAAAGATCCGAGCGCACTTGATAAGCCCGGTGGCAAAGACGCTTATTTCCAAAGGCGTTTCGAGTTCATCACGTCACACGAAGGTTGGCGTAAGAAGACATACAAAGATTCCCGGTTGCTGCGAACAGTGGGCTATGGCTTTAACCTTGAGGAACCGACAAACCGGGACGTTTATAAGAAAGCTCTGGGTAAGACCGACAAAGACTATGATGCACTTAGAGATGGTAAAACCACTCTGACTAAGCGCGAAGGACGTATCCTTTTTGAAGCTGCGGCAGGTGCAGCGGAAACACTTATCTCAAACACTTTTGCCGACGTCGATCTGAAGGGATACCAACGTCTTGCGCTGGTTTCACTAGCGTATAACCACCCTAAGTTAATCGGTCCAAATCTGACAAAACATGTCAAAGCTGGAGACGCAGACGCCGTTATCGAAGAAATACGCGAAAGATCCAATTTTCACAAAATACCCGGCATCGCGAACCGAAGAGCGGAAGAAGCGGATATGTTTTCTGGCATGTCTCCTGACGATGCAGAAGAGACCGAATGGTCACTTGGCAGTCTGTTAGGATTTAGCCGTGCTGAAGCCGCCACAATGACATCATCTGACGACCTGATTGAGAACGGTCGTGATCGTCAGCCGCCTCTGCCGCCTCGTCGTGAAGATTCGATCCAGCAAAATGAAGTCAACGAAGGTGTACCATTACCACCTCGTCGTGATCCACCAGAGGTTACGGAACGTAAAAATCGTCAAATCAAACGCATCGCTGATTACCAGCAAATGAACCTCGAAGAAGGTGGAAGTGTCGAACCGCTTGAACAGGTTGCTCAGTCAGCTGCTACCAAACGCAATCCGATGGCTTACATCGTTGAAAAACTCATGGGAACGAAAGAAAGCACCAAGGAAGGCTCAGACACGCTTAAGGCTCTCTTCGAACAGCTTTTGCCGTCTATGGACTGGAAAAATATCAACCTTGATAGCGAAGCGAACCCGAAGACTTCTTTTGCATGGTGCGCGACTTTCATCAGTGCTGTGCTTTCAGCTACAGGTAATCTGCCAGAGAACGCACCGTCCATTGGTCAATTAGAGTCAGATTCTTGGCTAGTTCGTACTGCCAAAAAGATTGGTTTCAAGAACAAAAACGACGCCACTCGCGCTCTAGCGTACCAGTCCGTCGGCACAGACATACCGATGGATCGTAACGCACAATCCAGCAACGGCGCTCAACCCGTGGCAACAGCTGTACCAAAAGAGTTACCGATAGGTTCACTCGTTATCTTTGACTGGAACCTAAACAGTGACAAAAAAGGTGGTCATGTCGCGTTTTATGCTGGTCGAACGCAGATGCGTCATTCCAAAAAGCTCGGCAAAAAGGTGCAGCATGTCCTCGTTCTTGGAGGAAATCAGGCAGACACAGTCAAGCTCTCATGGTTCCCTGTACCTGACATTAAAAGCATGAAAAAGCTGAACTCAATTCCAGAAATGTCGGAACAGGAGCTGGCGCGTTTGAATGAACTTGTGGTCGCTTCATAATGACAGAGATCATTGAACTGGACGTCGCGGGCGCAGAACGACGAGAGCAAATCCGAAATTTTCAAAATGCGGTAAACGGACATATTGATATCGCAAGGCCCGAAGATGCCGGTGCGTTCGAGACTGCTGGCCTGATCTGGAGTCAAGAAACCATAATAGGCAGCGCGATTACTTATGGTCTTTCCAAAGACACACGCACTGGGTTCTACGAGTACGACAAAAACTTCAATCCGATCCGCCTTTGGAGCAATAATCGAGACCAATTTGACGACATTAGTCCGTATATCCGACAGGGCATGTTCAATGACGTCATTAGCGAGCAGCAATTTCTGGACCGCCGTGAGCGTCTGCTCGACGAACAAAAGCGTCGGGAGCGTATAGCAAACGGCAGCGGCTGGGGTATGGCGTTGGGTATGGGTCTATCGCTGATAGACATCGCCACGCTCATGCCAATAGGCGGTTGGGTCTCAAAAGGTAACACCCTCGCAAAAGTCGGAAAGATGGCGTTTGCCGGTAGTACACTGACAGCTGCACAAGAAGCCGTTTTGCACATGCAGCAAGACCTTCGGACAAACGAAGAGTCCTTTATGAACATCGGCATCTCTGCGCCGATTGGCGGCGGCTTTGGTCTCTTTGCCAGCGCGTTAAACCCAGCGTCCAAGTTAAATATAAATCATCCTGAAAACCCGTTTCATAGAAACAATAACATCGGAATGGGCTTCGCGAAGATCGGTGATGCCATCAGCGACAGTCTTATTTTCAAACGGACTGCAAAAGGGGTCGAGGTTGTACGCGACAGCAGTGTCGGTGCTGCAACGATTAAAACCGGAAAAGTTGTGAAAGCCGGTGTTGTCGACTTACCACTTCGAACGCTCGCCAAAGCACTCCCGGTCGGTCGGATGCTTTACGCGCAATCCAACAAAGCACGCGAAATCGGTCAGAAACTTGTTGATGGCGGTGGAATACGCCTCGACACAGATGAGGTCGGTAAAGTGGTGTTGTCAGTCGATGACTATAAACCGTTCTTTATGAATGACTTTAATCAAACCTTTGAAAACGCGGCAGCTGCTTTCAACGAAATCCAAGAGAAACTTGCAGAAACCCTTGGTCAAACCCAAAACAGGACTGTACGTGCGACCGGTTCCTCAATGCGTCAAGCAGGTCGTTTCTTCACTGATCAAGCGGACGTTGTCCGGGGACGTGAGTCCGGCGGGCCGCAGACCGGTAGTCACTTCGAGGACTTTGAGTTCCAAGATGTCACTTACAAAATCTTATTCGAAGACCTCGATGAGAATACAATTAAAAATCTGACAGATCGTTTTGGCGACAAGGGCGCAGACATTATTTTGAAGGCCGCTCGCAAGCAGGCGGGTGATATCCATCAGGTCAACCATCGTATGGAAAACATGATGGTTGAGGCAGGAATGATCACTGACAAGCAGCGAATGGGTGATGACTACGGCCTGGCTCAGTTGTGGAACCCTCGGTCAATGCGCGGTGGAAACCGTGAGGCCGCAGTAAATTTCTTTATGTCAAAGTTTCTCGACAAGCCGACAAATACACCTACGGATAAATATCCAAACGGTTATCTGATGGACGAGTTTGGAATCACCGAAGACCAGTACGCGATGCTTGGACGCGAAGAGGTCAAAGTTGGTGATGAAGTTTTGTCAGTTGATCAAGGCATAACAGCCAAACGCGAGATCCTCGAAGACTGGTCCGGTAACACCTACGACCGCGCAGTCCTGCAAGCTGAGATGGATCTCAAGGTTGCAGAGGCCAGTTTGGAAGCATCTCGTAAAGAAGCTGTATGGAGCAGCCGAGACCTCAGACGGAACGAAACGGAGTACCGTCATTCAACAGTCGAAGAAGCTAAGAAGATACTTGAGCATCGTGTGTTGGAAAGAGATCGAGCTGTTGCTGAACGCCAAAAGCTGACGCTTGAACGGCAGGCTAATGACGTTGAGATCCGTCAACAAGAAGCAGATCTAAAAGCTCGGATGGCTCAGTTTCACGACACTGGAAGCGCCACTAGGGAGTTAAGCAAAGACAGAGGTGCTGTAAAAGAAGAGGCACTGGGTGAGTTCAATGAAGCTGTAGAATCTGCCAGGACAAAATCTCGTCCAATCAACGTTGCGCGCTTTGAGGCTGAGCCACCTAACTTTAACACTAGAGCCATTAAAGCAGCCGGAAGAAAACGCAGCGCAGCAAATGAAGCAATCGCTGCAATTCCTGACGACGCCCTAGACGCAACAGTCGCTCAAGCGGCAACCCGTCCGATTAGAAGTGATGATCTAATTCGCTTAAAGGACCGTCAGGCACAGATTGCTCGGCAGCTGTCGAAGTTAGAAAGCCGTCTCGAACGACTGGACCCAAAGATTGATCGTGTTTCAAAAGCAGTCGAAGAGGCGACCGAAGCCAAACGCGCTGTAGTCAACGGAACAGCCGCTCTCAGGGATGCGAAAAAGGAAGCTAACAAAGCCTTTAACGCTGCGAAGAAAGATAAAAAGAAAGCTGAACGTGTTCTCAGAAGAGACTTTGGATTGTCAAGACGAGGCTCAACGCCAGACGACAGTTGGCTTGACGCAACCTATGGCATGAAACGTGAGGACTACCTAAAGCTCGGCAAAGAAGATGTCACGGTCGACGGTAAAGTCTATGACGTAGAGGCCGGTAAAGTTTTCCGAAAAGAAGTTATGGCTGCGTACAAAGACCTACCGATGCAGAAGAAGACTGCCGGTCGTAAGTTGCCAGTCCATATGTATGTCGAAGACCTTGTCGACAAACTTGGAAATCAAAACAAAATTCCGCGTGGTGTTCTTGAGTCAGAAGCGTTTGCGTCTAATCGAACCAAAGACCGGCAGATCCATCTGACCAAAGCAGAACGCCGTGAAGCTGTCCGGCTTGGTCTGCTGCGTAACGATTTGTACGGCGTCATGCACTCTGCACACGAAGATATAGCTGCACGTTTAGCTTTGCGAAAAGTCTTCGGAACGGAAAACGTAGACGACATTATTCCAGACGTTAAGGCCGATTATCAAAGTCTTATCGATCAAGCCAGGAACCGCAAAGATCTCAAGAATCCTGCGAAATATATAAAGCGACTGGAAAAAGAGAGGGATGGTCGTATTAAAGACATCAAAGGTCTTTGGGACAGACAGCTAGGTCTACACGGTCTTCCTGAAGATCCTGATGACTTCTTTCATTGGTCGCTCCAAAAGCTGCGAGCGGCCAACTTTATTAAATACGGCACGGGTTTCCTCGTCTCAAGCCTGACCGATCCGGCGTCCGTCGCCTTAACCGCTGGTTTCCACGCGCTCTCAATGAAAAATTATAGAGCAATGAAACGAGCAATGAAGGGGGCGAGTAGTGATGAGGTTCGCAGGATCGCTGTTGAGTCTGAGCGTGTCCTACATAACCACCGGACTTTAAAGATTGCTGACGTCGAAGACATCAGAACAATGGCCGGAATTGGTGACAGAGGAAGTATGAAACACAACGTTACTTCAGGCATCGACAGAGCGATGCAGGGAATGACGGATACCGCCAGCGTCCTTTCAGGAATGATCTGGTGGAACACTCGCCTTAAAGCAATGGCGGTAATGGAGATGCAGCACAACTTAGTTGGCTTGATGAAGCAGTACGACAGCCTATTTGCGAAGGCTTCTGCCGACAATAAGAAGGCAAAATTGGAAATTTCTAACCTTGCCAGCATCGGAATTGGGACAGAACAAGCACGTCGTATCAGTCAAATGATGCAGAAGCATCCACCGATAAAGGAGGATGGCGTCTTTGAGATCGAAATGAGCCGTTGGCTTGACGAAGGTGACATAGGTCAGAAAGCCTATACCGATGTTGAGTTTGCTATGCGTCGCGTCTCAAATCGAGCCGTAATGACGCCTGGCGTTGGTGAGACACCCTTGTTCATGTCCAAGGGTTTCGCCAAGACAATGATGCAATTCCAGACTTATGGATTTGTTATTCTCAATCGCTTCATTGTTCCCGCTCTGCAACGCGGAATTAGCTATGGCGACATGACAGCAATCTTGTCCATGGGTCTCGCAGCTATGCTTGGAACAGTCGTGGTTGGTGCAAAGGACTTGCTACGAACCGGTGAGATCAAAGAGCGTAACGCTGCCGAATGGGCATACGATACTTTGGATCGCTCAGGATACTTGATGTACCTGACGGTTCCATCATCAATTGCGTTCAACGTAGCGAACGTAGCGTTTGGACTAAAGTCCGCGCCGTCGCGATACGCAAATCAAAATAACACTTGGGGCATACTCTTTGGCCCATCAGCGAACACGCTCATGGACATCAGTGGTCTCGCTGGTGGTGTCGCTTATGGCAACGCTGACGCAATAGCGAAACACGGATCAAAACTATTGCCGTTCCAAATCCTCAAGCAAGTTGGGGATCGCGTTGTGGACTTCGGAGACTAACTCAAAAAGGAAAATGAGGTAAAATATGGCAAATGCTCGGATCGCTCACCTTAATCTGGACGGTTCGACAAACCAGTTCGATGTTACCTTCCCATACATTTCAAAGTCCCATGTGATCGTTAAGGTCGATGGTGCCGCAACGACAGCTTTTACCTTCCTTACTGACACGCGGATTCAGATCACCTCAACGCCAGCAGCTGGCTCAGACGTAATCATCACGCGAGAGTCCTCTCCAGCCACTCGATTAGTTGACTACCAGACCGGATCGATCCTGTCAGAAAGCGTGTTGGACACCGACAGTCTCCAAGCGTTCTACCTAGCGCAAGAAGCTAATGACGTGAAGGAACTGGTGCTGAACGTCAATGACGCGAACAACCAGTGGGACGCGACCAGTAAACGTATCACAAACGTCGCGAACCCAACGGCGGATCAAGACGCCGCGACGAAGGTCTATGCAGACAGTCAAAGCGCATTAGCCGCCGCTTCAGCAACTGCCGCAGCTGCTAGTGAAACAGCCGCAGCGTCAAGCGCAACCGCTGCTGCTTCCAGCCAAACGGCTGCTTCTGCAAGCGCGACATCCGCAGCCACCAGCGCCAATACGGCATCGACGTTTGCAGGAACTCAAACCGTTGACCGCTTTAGCGGAACCGGCAGCCAAACCGCTTTTACGATGTCATCTACGCCATCGACTGAAAACAATACCAGCGTCTATATCTCAGGCGTCTATCAGCAGAAAAACACCTACTCGATTAGCGGTACGACGCTTACGTTCAGCACGGCTCCACCAGCGGCAACAGACAACATCGAGCTGGTACATCAGTCCACTATGTCAACTGGTGTTAATCCAACGATAGCGTCTGTAACCACAGGTGCGCCTGGATCAAATGCCGCCGTAACGTTAAGCGGCAGTACGCTAAGTTTTACTATTCCAAGAGGTGACACAGGTGCCGCTTCAACGGTCGCGGGGCCACAAGGCCCGGCTGGCCCGGCTGGGCCGACAGGTGCTGCTTCAACCGTCGCTGGCCCACAAGGCCCGGCTGGCCCGACTGGCCCGACTGGTCCTGCTTCAACCGTCGCTGGGCCACAAGGCCCACAAGGACCAGCTTCAACGGTCGCTGGACCCCAGGGACCGACGGGTGCTGCGGGACAGAGCGTTACCAGCGTAACAACATCCGCAGTTGCAGCCGGTGGTGCTCCAACAAGCAGTTACAATAGTGGAACAGGCGCGCTTGCACTTGGCCTACCAACCGGTGCTACCGGCAGTCAGGGCATTCAAGGCCAAGCGGCAACGATTGCTGCGGGTTCTGTAACAACTGGCGCGGCAGGTTCTTCTGCTTCTGTAAGCAACGCTGGTTCTTCGTCAGCAGCGACTTTTAACTTCACGATTCCAAGAGGTGACACAGGCGCTACAGGAGCAGCGGGCCAGAGCGTTACGTCAGTCACAGCCTCTGCTGTAGCAGCGGGCGGTTCTCCTACAGCGTCATACAACGCAGGAACAGGGGCTTTAACTTTAGGCATTGTCACTGGTGCTACTGGTGCGCAAGGGCCAGCAGGCTCAGGCTCAGGTGATCTTTTAGCGTCTAACAACCTATCTGACGTAGCTAACGCAGGTACAGCCAGAACTAACTTAGGCGTAGCCATTGGTTCAAACGTCCAAGCCTACGATGCCGATCTGACAGCTTTAGGTTCACTAGCCAAAACTGACGGTAACATCATAGTAGGTAATGGCTCTACGTGGGTTGCCGAGTCAGGAGCTACAGCTAGAACTTCTTTAGGCGTAGACGCTGCTGGAACGATTAACTACACCCATCCAAACCACAGCGGTGAGGTAACCTCTTCAGCAGACGGTGCTACAGTAGTAGCCGACAATATCATCGACGAAGCTAACCTCAAAGTCAGCAACAGTCCAACCAATGGGTATGTATTAACAGCCCAGTCAGGAAATACTGGTGGACTAACGTGGGCTGCGGCTAGTGGTGGTGCTTCAGAAATTAACGATCTAAGTGATGGTGTTACAACAACAAACTCAGTTGGCCTAGGGTCAGGCGCTCTCGCTGCAATAACTGGAACACCGAACGTAGTTGCCGTAGGAAAAGACGCACTAAAAGCTAGCACGTCAGGAACTAATAATGTAGCGGTTGGAAAAGAAAGCCTTAAAAGCCTTACTACTGCAAATAACAACGTAGCAGTAGGCCATGGGACTTTAGAACAAAATCTTTATGGTGCTCAAAATGTTGCTGTTGGAGCCTTTGCCGCAGGTGCAAATGTTAATTCCACTTACTTAAGTGCTGTTGGTTATGGCACTTTAATATCAAATACCACCGGCAGTAACAACACAGGTTTAGGGGGTAGAGCAGGTGACAATATTACAACCGGGCAAAACAATACTGTAATTGGTTTCGATGCTGATGCTTCTTCTGCTACAGTTTCTAACGAAATTACTTTAGGCGATACGAATATTACTAAGTTTAGAGTACCGGGTCTTAACTTCATTATTAAAGATTCTACTGCTACCGACAATTACGTTCTTACCGTTGACGCTAATGGCGAAGCTGGTTGGGAAGCTGCTGGTGGTGGTGGCGGCGGTTCCTCTTGGACAGTCATTGAGTCAGGCACATCGAAAGCAAGCGGCGCTTACATCGATATTAGCGGATACAAGCACGTTAAAATGTGGGCGATTAACGATTCTGCAACAAATTCCGCAGCACTGAGCGCTTTTAATCTATCAACGAGCGGTTCGTCAAACACTGGAGTTAACACAGAGCATGGGTCATTTTTACGGCAAGGTTTGTCAGTAACTGCTGGTGAATACACTTCTTATGACGGCACATACTCGCCAGCTACATCAAGTCTCTACTGGGGGCCGAATGTAGCCGCCGACTTTGACCATCTGTACGAGGCTGAGTTCTGGGGAATGGACCAGACTAACGTAGGCATTCGCCTACAACAAAGAAGCGGTGGCGGCAGTCCCTCAGCCCTTAAATGGAATCAATGGATAGGAAGAACAACGTCTGGAAGCTCAAGCTGGTATCTATTAACGACAGGAGCCTGGCTTGGCTATAGCATTTGGGGTGCAACATAATGAAAACCATCCACGCATTTAAAGTAGACGGCAACTGGGGTTATGTTGACAATGCCAAAGACATTCCAACAGAAGCGTCCGTTAGTTTCCAACAAGACTTCGATTCACTAACAGCAGACGAAGAAACCTATTTCTGCACAGAAGTTCTGACGTTCAATGAATCAGAAAAGACCGTCACGTTCAGTCGAGAGAAGTTTAACTCAGACGTTCGTAATGTCATCTATATGGACATGGAAACTGATTTTGCACAGCAAGCAGATTGGCTGGAGCGAAGAATTGCAGCGTATCCATCTATAGGTGATCAAATGGACATGCAGTACAAGGACGCAATAAACGGGACAACCACTTGGGCTGACGCTATCGCAGCAGCTAAAACCTCAACACCGAAGGTGAATTGATATGTCAGACGAAGTAACACCTGAAAAAATTGCTCATCATTATTCCGCAGCAATGGACTCAGTAAATCTAATTCACGCTGTCATAGCGTCACCTGATGACTACTCAGACGACGAAACAATCTTAGAAAGAAACGTAGGACACCTTCAGATCGTAGTTGGTTGGGACTTCTGGACCACAGAGGACATGACGCCGATCACTGATGCTATCACAGCAGGTGAGGCTGCATAATGGCGCTAACGAAAGTCGCGTTTGATCTAGCATCCGGTGTTGAAGCCGCTGATGCGGATATCCTCAAAGCCGATACCGCAGATACGCTGACCGCTGGCTTCGACGTTACAACACACAACGCTGGAACAAAGGCTTCTGGAACGTACACACCAGCGCCAGCAAGCGGAAACATTCAGCGCATCGTGAACGGCGGAGCGTTTACTTTGGCACCGCCTGCGAGCGATTGCACGATGATCATTCAGATCACGAACAACGCAAGCGCGGGCGCAGTGACAACTAGCGGGTTCACAAGAACCGAGGGCGTTCTCACGACTACCAACGGTGATGATTTCTTTTGTTACATCACGAGGGCAAACAATTTCAGTCTGCTGACAATTAAGGCGCTTCAATAATGCTAATGCCTGTCGTCCAAGGCGGCGCGACTTCAACAATTAACATTTCGATCTTAACGAACACCGCAGAGACAAACATCCTCACGCTTGCTCAGGCGGCAGGTTATAACGCTTCAATCGACGACACTCCAATAGTCGTAACCATCGCATCGGGCGTGACGGTCAGCGGCAGTAGTACATATGCACTGCGCACAGGCGCGCTTCATGCCAACAGTCACCTCACAATTAACATTGAAGGCAGTATCGACGGGTTCACTGGAGCCGTAGGGCAATCGACAGGTGCTGCGGGTAGTCCTGGTGGCGACGCTATTTACTTTGAGACTGCGACCGGTGGCATAGGAACCTATGTCATTAACGTTGCATCAGGTGCAAACCTCAGATCAGGCGGTGGCGGTGGTGGTGCTGGCGGGTCCGCAGGGGTTCTCGCAACGTTGGTCTCTTCCGAGTCCGGTGATACCTGCGTTGTACCGCATTATACCGGATTAAACGGCGCAAACGGTACGTCTTCATTTGGACAAGCAGGCACCGCTGGTGCCAATGGCACTTACGCTGGTGGTTCACTTAACTGCCTCGTGACAGCAATTGGCGCTGGTGGGGCCGGTGGAGCCGCTGGGTTCGCAGTCCGTAAAAACGGAAGAACCGTCACGGTTAACAACAGCGGTACTGTCGCCGGAACGATTGGCTGATTATGGAACTAGATGCCCGGATGCTGATCTCGCTTGGCGGGACGCTTTGTAGCGTAGCAGCAGCCGCAGCGATTGTCCGCGTTAAGCTCGCAACTGCGACCGAAACTTTGAAAGACCTGGAAAAGCGGTTGCGCGGCATGGACCGACGGCTGGATTCGTTAGACACGACTGCTGAGATCCAACAACAGCGAACCAAAGTGTTGTCTGAGATGTCGTCGCCAGAAAACTTACGACGAGACCATATGTCGATGGCCCGCCTCATACGGGAGTGCGAGCAGCTGCGTAAAGAAATGGATCACCTGGTTCACATTCATAATTCTAAACACATCCCTGTTTCCGACGTTAGAAAGGCGGACTAATGGAAGTCATTAAACAACTGTTGCTGGTCATCGTTCTTTTGAACGCGGACGGTCAGTACACATCGAGTGCAATACCAGTCGTCGAGTGTCCCGAAGTCAGGTCTTTTCAAGCAGCGATGGAAGCCGGACGACGTTCTGGCGAGTTCAAAGCATGGATAGCTAATTGCACCACTGGTGAGTTTGTAATCACGAGGGATACACCAACATGATAGGTCTCATCAGTAGTCTGCTGCCCGTCGTTGGTAACGTGCTTGACCGCGTGTTGCCTGACACCGTGGAGAAAGACAAGGTCAAGGCAGAACTCCAAGCCCAGATGTTGCAACACTCTGCAAGCATCGAGAAGGCAGCAGCCGACGTCGTCGTAGCCGAAGCCAAAGGCGAAAGCTGGCTTCAACGCAACTGGCGACCAGTGACCATGATGTCTTTCGTGACCATCGTGGTGAACAACTACATCATGGTGCCTTGGTTGAATGTCTTTGGTTTACCAGCTGTCGCTTTGGATATACCGCCAGACATGTGGTCCTTATTGCAAATCGGCATCGGTGGTTACATCGTCAGCCGGGGTGCAGAAAAAGGCATCAAGACGTGGCGCGATGGCGACAACAAGTAACCCAGTTCGCTTTGGTAAACCGGTTGATCCCAAATGCCCGAAGTGCGGTCTTTCATTCACAGAGGACTGTATGTTCCAGGCCTACGGACAGTGTCCATTAAATGCTGACACACCTTCAGAGAGTGATCAGCCCAGCTCAAGCAGCTGAACTATCGCAAACCGTTGGACCGCGTGAGTTCACCGAGCCTCTTATAGCTCCGCTCGTAGAACTCGTAAGGAACCATGCGCCTGTCGTTACAGCGTACCCGGCGTATTGTGTCGTCGAGCAGAAATCCAACGGCCACGGGTGGCACACAGACACTGGTAATCGTGACCACATGCAGTGGTGTACCTACAGCGCCTCTGTGTTGTTATCAGATCCATCAACGTTTCTCGGTGGATGCTTTCGCACACGAGATGATCAGTTCGTTCACTACTTAGACATGCTGCTTTTCAGCAGTGACGTAGAACATGCAGTCGATCCCAGCGACGGTGATCGACGTGTGTTGCTCATGTTCTTTGCATAACCAGAGGAGACCTCAATGCCTAAAGTCGGAAAGAAAACGTTCGCCTACACCAAGGCCGGTAAGAAGCAGGCCGCGACTGAGGCAAAGAAAACCGGAAAGAAAATGACCAAGAAGAAGGGGTACTAATGACCACACCTTCAGAACAGCTGCGCGATGCTCTCGGTTCTCGGCTGCTGACCATCGTTGCTGAAGAAGACGAGCTGTCACCCGCAATGGTCTCAGCGATGGTCAACTTTCTGAAACAGTTCCCACCTGCGGAGCAGCTCGAAGACCTGCCGACTGCTCAACGCATCAGCGACACTTTGAAGGACTACAGAGCAAACATGCCGTTCCTGAAGACCGTCAGCATTAGCTAATCGTGCTTCAGCCGCTTCAGTTAGACGGTAAGCCACACTGGCTTGAGACAATGCCGGAAGAGGTTCATCCGGCCTTTGAGGACTTTCGAAACTTCCTGTTTCTCGCGTGGAGCCATCTTGGCCTGCCCTCGCCCACAAGGGCGCAATACGAGATTGCCCACCGCTTACAGCATGGGATTGACTCGACAGAACCGAGCAGTGACCAGGGTCCACGCGGGGATCACCTACCACGAGAAGACATCATCAGATGCTTCCGGTCGTTAGGTAAGTCTTACATCACCAGCGTCTACGCCATCTGGCGGCTCATGCGGAACCCCAGAGACGAAAAGATCATGGTCGTCAGTGCGACCGGCAGTAAGTCCAAGGAGTTCGTGGCGCAGACGAAGGGTATTCTGGAAAGCATGGAGCTGGTCCAGTGGATGCTGGAAGGTCCACGGGAGTCCGGTGCTACACGACGTGACATGGCTGACCAGTTCGACGTAGCTGGTGGCTCCTTGTCTCAGTCATACTCAGTTGCAGCCAGAGGTATCACAGGTCAGATCACGGGTAGCCGTGCGACCCTGTTGATTGCTGACGACATTGAGGTCGAGCGTAACTCACTGACTGAAGACGCCAGGCAAAGGATCATCCGCATCGTTCAGAATGACTTTGTGCCTATCACGAAGACTGAACACGGCAAGGGTGACATCATATTCCTTGGTACTCCGCAGACCGAAGAGTCCGTCTACAACGTGCTGGTCAAAGAGATGGACTTCAAGTGCTTTACGATACCCGTCAGGTATCCGACTGCTGACAAACTAGGTAACTACAAGCTGACCTACGTCAACAGCGGTGAAGAGACTAACATCCTCGCACACTACCTGAGAGATCAGTTCGACAACGAAGAGATCTCGTATGGTCAATCAACAGACACACGCTTCGGTGACGACGAACTGACAGCTATCGAGTCCAAAGGTCGTAGTGCTTTCGCTCTGCAATACATGCTGGACACAAGTCTGTCAGATGCCGAGCGTTATCCGCTCAAACAACATGACCTTCTGGTGATGGCTTTAAGCCCACTCAAAGCTCCGCTCCAGGTCCAATGGGGCCGTGAGAACGACAAAGAGAACCTGGTGAAAGACATACCTAACATTGGGTTCTCAGGAGACCACTTTCTGCGACCACTGTTCGTGGACAAAGAGTGGGAACAGTACGAGTCGAAAGTTCTCTTCGTTGACCCATCAGGTCGAGGGGCTGACGAGACGGCATGGGCCATCGTCGCTGCACTGAATGGCTTGCTGTACGTGCTGCATGTCGGTGGGTTCCCTGGTGATCCGACAGAGGCCATGACGCGAATAGCACTCGATGCCAAAAGGTTCGACGTGAACACCATCGAGGTCGAACCAAACTATGGTCAAGGCATGTGGATCGCTGCGTTCCAGCCGATACTCAGTGACATCTGGAAAGGCGGTTGCACTGTGGTGGAATCTGAGTGGGCCAAGGGCCAAAAGGAACTACGGATCATAGACACTCTAGAGCCGGTGATGACACAACACAGACTGGTGATCGATGAGACCCTGGCGAGACGTGAGGCCAAAGCTGATAACCATATGTACTCACTGCTGTACCAGCTGACACACGTCACGAGAGACCGTGGCAGTCTTAAACATGACGACAGACTGGATGCCCTGGCAGGAGCCGTGGCGACCTACCAGAGATCCATGGCACAAGACGTAGATCAAGCTGCAAAAGCTGTGGTGGACGCCAGGTTCGATGAGGAAATGGAAGACTTTGTCGAGTGGATGACAGGTGGTGCCAAGATGCGTCACGTGCGGGGTGTCAAACGGGGCGGTGAGCGGACAGAGACGCATCGGGTAGACATCTAGAGTATACCCCTGCCCAGCTTTATGTACTTCGTGTACGTCATGTAGTCCTTGTGTACTTTGTGTAGTCCCTGTGTACTTTGTGTAGTCCCTGTGTACTTTGTGTAGTCCCTGTGTA
>UEXN01000961.1_pt1 | contig 24980 bp, 37 predicted proteins | sample 1796711 | NCBI WGS metagenome assembly UEXN01 (sample SAMEA4772470, study PRJEB27181) | metagenome | reverse complement strand
CCCCAATCAGAAGCATTCCCTGCTGTGTCCATACTGAAGAAATCAATAAGAGTACTGTTAGTTTGTGACCCACCTCCCAGAATACCTTGAGTCGGCACAAACGTAGGCCAGCCCGTTCTATTCTGATACTGCGTTGAGAGGCTCCATACACCTTGATAATTGGGCATTATGAAAGTCCTCCGTGGGCGTTGGATGCCGACATAGAATTATATCTATTTGATCCTGTTAAGTCACCGAAGGTAGTTGAGTTGCCCGTACTTGCAATCGTAATATACGCAATCCCAACATACGGGGAACCAGACCCAAAACCGGGGCCAAAAATACCACGAGTGCTACTGCCTGATCCTTCGTTGTTTCCAAATCCACCAATAGCAAGATCACCAAAATCTGTAGCATTGCCTGTGGACGCAATAGTAACATAATCCATTACATTAGTATTGGAGTTGCCGCTGTCACGACCTCCGCCAAATACTGCACGAGTGCCATTAGAAACACCACCGGGAGTTCTTCTAGCTAAAGTTAAATCACCAAAATCTGTAGCATTCCCCGTCGAGCCAATAGTTACATACATCATTGTATTTATTACAGACGATGTTGAGCCTGTAGTTTGACCCGCCGCAAAAATACCACGAGTTGGCGAAGCCGTACCCGTGTTGCTATAAGCGAAAACAGTAGCATCTCCAAAATCTGCTGCATTCCCTGCGGAAGCTATAGTGCTATATTCCATAACCACAGAATCTGTATCATCATCCCCCGTGCCCCATACGGTGCGGGTGTTATTAGATAATGCGGCATTGTAACGACGCGGGTTAGACATATCGCCGAAATCCGTGGCATTACCTGTGGTTGAAATTTCTACAGTGTCAATTCTAGTGCGAGTGTCATTATCCCAACCAAAAAACAAAGCTCTTGTTGTTGAGCTACCACTGCCGCCGCCCTGACCGTTAGCGTGTAAATCCCCAAAGTCCGTGGCGTTACCTGTAGTGTCTACCTGAACGTAATCAATAATGCCCGTACTAGCAAACAAAGACCTTGGCGCGGCAACTGGCGCAATGCCTGCACTCGCATCACTAGGGCTAGACCACCCAAACGGATTGATCGCCCATACGTTGAACGTGTAGCTTGTGCCGTTGGTTAGGCCAGATACAGTGATAGGCGAAGCAGAGCCAGACGCGCCAATGCCATCATTAGACTGCACACGATAGCCAGTAATAGCAGAACCACCAACGTCAGTCGGCGCGGTAAAGCTGACCGTTACCTGTGCTTCACCAGCCGCACCACTAACACCTGTCGCTGGATCAGGTGCATTTAGCCCGTCTTGACCTATAAAGCCGCCTTTGCCTTTAGCCATCGGAAACTCCTAATTAGCTAATTTCTTCGTAGCTCACGATCACTTCAAGGTCACTCGCCGTGCCAGCCGTTGCCGTAATTGAAGTGTTTTCTTCAAGATAGATTGCGGTGCTTTTATCTAACACAACTAACGACGCATCAGCAGGGACAGATATAGTTGCAACGAGTGAATAAGCCGTGCCACCGCCAGAGGCCGCACTGTGTACGTCAACCGTAACATCACAGGCATTTGTGCCATCGACGTTAGCCACTTGGATCATGTTGATCTTAAAGACCTTGCTCGATGAGGCAGCATTGCTGACCAGCGTGGTAGCAGAGGTTGAAGTAAGCGCGACAGTGGCGGATTTGCCTGTGATCGTACTTACATTTACAATATTCGGTGCAGCCATTTGTTCTCTCCTTTAGCCAAACACGATTGCCATAGCTATGGCTTTACCTGTTGATATACCAGCACTACCAAAACTAATAGTGCCACTTCCGTTAGTAACTAATGCCTGACCGCTTGTGCCATCCGATGTCGGCAGTGTAAGCGCAGTTACAAAAGCCTGCAAGTTAGCGTCATACGCCAATACATCTGATCCAACTGCTACGCCTAAATTTGTGCGCGAAGTACCCGCATTCGCAACATCCGATAAGTTATTCGCAGCAAGCAATGAACCCGTAGCCGGAATCGTGGCCGTCAGATCAACAACCGCGGCTCCTGATCCAGCGCCGTCGCAGTAAATAAACGCCGTGTTGCCGTTGGCTACCGTCACGTTGGCACCGCTACCTTGTGAAAATATCGCGGACTGTCCAGAGTTGTTTTTTACAACATAGAACTTTTGGCTGTCGTTGGGAGCTACCGTAATTGTGTTCGTTCCACTTGGGCTACCTGAAAGAACCAAGACACGATACTGACCGTCCGACAAAGCCCCATCCGAGGTTGTCAAAGTATGTGTCGTGCCGGACAAGGTAATTGCACCGACACCGTTGGTCAGTCGATCCAAGATGTCGAAGTTAAGGTTAGTGGTGTTACCCCAAGTGCCGGACTCGTCGCCCGTTGCAATCTTTGTAATGCCGCCGTTTGTAGTATAGGTAGCCATGTCTCTTTACCTTTACGCTGCTATTTCAGTCCAAGTTGTATTCGGTTCTGGTTCCTCTTCCGTCCAAGCACCCCCTCCAGAAGGCGACACAGGCGTCCAAGACGTACCCGGATTTGGAGTAATGTTACCATAAACTAACACAGAACCAACCGTTGCGCTAGCACTAAGCCCCGTGACACTTAAAATCGAGTTACCTTTAGGCTCAACCGTCCCAACTCCAGCGGTCATTACCATGTCAATGTTGTTTACAGGAACCCTCTGGAACGTGCGTAGTTCGACAGGTTTTACAAGCCCTGTGGCTGCGATTCCCGTAACTTGGACATTGGGAGCATCACCTATTATGGTCGGAGCGGTTACTCCACCCGCCGCTTCAACACCCACAGCGTTTACATCTACGCCTGTGCCTTCGATGATCGTGACACTGCCGACACTTCCTGAGACCTCAAGTCCCGTCGCCGGAGCGTAGGCGTTAATAACAACCGTGACGCCGTTTACCGAAGCCGTGCCAAGCAGGGACGCCGTAAGTGTGACTGTAACCCCTGCGCCTTCGACAACAGTGACAGAACCAACCGCCATTGTTGCTTCAAGCCCTGTTGTTGGAATATTCTGCTCAGTCCGAAGTGTGACTGTACCAACATTTCCCGTGCCAGAAAGCCCAACAACACTTACGCTGTTGTTGCCTTTTGCGATAACCGAACCAACGGCACTGACAGAGCCGAGTCCAGTAACCGTAATCGAAACATTCTCGCGAACAACCGCAACACCAACTTGGCCCTGCATAGCGTCAATCGTAGATTGCTCACCGCCCCAAGATGTAACGCCAAACCCTAGTTCACCCCACCCGTTAAGAGTATGGCCCACACGGACAGGGACTGCTTCATTCCAAGCAGCCTCTCCCCATTCGCCACGACTCCAACCAGTGATATTCGCCATAGGGTTGCCCCTTACGCGATGCGGATAAGTGCGTTAGTCGCGTCTGCCGTTGGGAATACAATCTGGAAGTCGCCCGCTGTAGACGATTTGTCAGAACCGAAGTCCAAAACAACAACAGTGTCTGTCGTGCCAGATCCCGCGCCCGTGGTAGTGTTGTAAATCAACGCGCCTCGTGCAGTAATTGTGGCAGATGTAAACGTCAGGTCCGCAAAGTCTGTGAACGCAGTGGTTCCAGAAGTCGTAGGAGTTACGTTAGTCAACGCTCCGCCACCCGCAGCATACGAACCGGAATTAGCAACTTCGTTAGATGAAGTGTACGCCGTAGTCGCTGCGTTGAAAGAAGCACTGTTTGTGTACAGAGCCAACTTAAACGTATCGCCCGATGAGTTTGTAAAATTGTGACTACCAGTAAGCAATTCTTGCTTGAAGGAAGTACACATATAGTTTCCGCTGAAAGCCATGGTTATAGTCTCCTTATAAGTTCAGCCAGTTCGGGGTTTCCCGCATCCTTGAGTGCATTATACACAGTTGTGCGGTCACTGCGAATAGCCTGTCGCATGTAATATGCAACAAGCGTTTCGACGTGCTTCGAAAAAGCACGAGCTTGGTCTCGTATCCCTGGAGGGGCAGTATCGGAAACCGAAATGATTTTATCAACACACTGCTCCGCTAACTCGTCCGGCGTGAACCCGCGGTTGTCCGTAGTCTTCACTCCTATTACAGGGGCATCCTTATTGATATCTACCTTGAACTCAAACATTACTGTTTTGCCCTTATAGTTTTGCCAGTGCGGTATTCATCTGTGGTCTCTTTAGCTTCGCCCAGCATCTTAACGCCAATCAAGGCTTCTTGGAATCGTCCGGCGTACATCCCCATAACGTCCTGCTCGCCCTTCATGTAAATGTAGGCCTCTATCAAGGAGCCGTATAGCATTGCCATCTCAGCGTTTACACTGAGCCAGGTCGTGCCACTTTCGGACCCTGCAGTCAAACTGAGTGGACGATAGAAATAATGAAGCTCTGCAGTGTAATTTGCTCCAACCGCCGGAGCATTCGGTGTTGGTGCTAATAGAAAGTTTTCTACATCAAACACTCCATAATAGCGTGGGGCACCCGTTGTCGTATCGTCCGGAGTATAGGTCTGCAAAAAACTAGGGTCTTTAAACTCAACGAAAAACTTGTCCGCATCTGGGCCCCGCAAGCTCAAAGAAAACGGCGCAAGAAAATCTGAAGGCACTGCCAAATAGGGGTTGCCTGCTGTAGTCGAAGCTGTGGAGTTCTTTCGAAACAAACTAAGTTGTACGTTCTTTAGGATCCTCTCTTCCGCCTGCCTAATAAATAGAGGAAGGTTTGTAACGAAAGAGGTCTCGTCGTTCTCTGTGTAATCTTGAATAGCCTGTTTAAGCTGCGCGTATGTAAAACTCATGTTGTCACCACCGTTACTGTTCCAACTAAGCCTTGAGCAACCAAGTTGTCAGGGGGGCTGATACCTGGGATGTACGCAAAACCAACCGGATTCCAACCCCATTGTACCGCCCTTTGTTCCTCAAGACCAGTCTCCGGTCTGGGGTTCATCAACGCTTGTGGATCAGGAAATGCTTTCGGAGGGTTTAACTGAGGTTGTTTTGTCTCAAATTCATCTGGGCCGACCTTGGCACCCGTCCATTCCACCTTCATGTCACGAAGACGGTAACGGCGACCAGACCGATCAGATATCCCCCAAGCATTCTTTCCCGCAGCGTAAGACATCAGACCCTCAAGTAGCTCAAGCTAGGTTGCAGTTTCAACGGAGTACGACCTTGATCTTCGTCCGCCGCACGTTGGAACTCTTCCTCGTAGATAGTCTTCAACATCTGAACTCTATCTGGGGCGCGTTTGACCGCCATGTAGTATGCCAATCCAGCAACCATGCATGGGTAGAACCGGAAAGGCATGTCCGTTGTGTTGACCAAATCGTCAGCGTCTTCGATACGGCGAACGTAGTAATAACGAATCTGGTCAGTAGAGTTCTCAGGTACAGACCAAAGATATAATTTCGGATCGATCTGACGATCCAGCCAAAACTGACTTGGCCGACCCTGCGTTGTTTTATTCGGCAGCGTGGCGTAGTCACCACGGCTGATCCGCTCGATTTCGTAGTCTGTGTTGTTTCTGCGCAGGACAACGTCCAGTACGTCAACAACACCGGACTCTAACGTGTACTCTGCTGTACCTTGCGTAGCAGTGAAATAGGCTTGCTTCACCGTCCACAGGTTTAGGCCCCGATTAGCCCACTCAGCAAACATCAGGTTCAAAGAACGACGCGCTGTACGAGCGTCATAGCCAGTGCGAACCTCTAATCCGCACCGCTCGTATGCTTCCTCGATGATCTCACCAACATCAAGATTGAAGTCTCTTGAACCTGAAGTTGTCATTAGTACTCCCCAGCTTCTTTAAATCCGGCCATTTGAACGCCAGTGTTGCAGCCCATGACTTTGCCGCCACCCTTGTAGCCTTTAACTTTGCCACCGTTCTTATAGCCTTTTTTGATCATGCCACCGCCCATATAGCCGTTTAACATTCCACCATTCTTTTTCTCGATTACACCGCGACCAATCAAAACATCTTTCTTAGTCACTTTGCCATCACCACTTAGATCTTTCATAGCATAACCCCTTCAGTTATCAAAACACTCTTACTAATCCGCCGTTAGCCTTCCAGCTAATCCGCTTAGACGACTTCTTCTTTTTCGAAGCTGACGTACACTGTGCCATAGTAGGACGACAGGCCGGATAACCTTTACGCTTCTCGCCCTTTTGACGACCGCAAGGCTTGCCAGTCTTACAATCAACCCAACCCTTCCCGTCATTCTGGGAAAACCATTTGCGTAGTGAGTTTTCCTTTTTCGCCATTAGTACGTCCTCGTGCTTTTGCGTCTGTTCTCTTCGACGCAGCCACACCCAGATGCAATCATACCACCGCCCTTGTAGCGGTTTTTCGCTGGGCGCTTCGGATTGTCTACCGCAGCAATAAGACCGCCTTCGGCCTTTTTGTTAGTAGATTTTCCCCAGTTTTTTGCGCCCACCTTTCGACACTTTGACAGTGCCCCCGAGGCGTAGGCGCTGGGCCATACCTTGTACCGACTTTTGACCTTGTGATAACAAGCGTCTTTCTTTGTCTTTTTTTCTGCCATTAGTTCGACCCTCTGGCGGCTTGGATATTTGGAACGACATCTGCCCACGGCCAATCATAACTTGCCTTTCTTGATGATAACTCATCAACAGCTTCGACTAAGTGATCTAGCTTTACATCGATCACTTCAGTGCGTTTGTCTACGGAGATCAAAGTAGAAACCATCCACACGATCCCAGCAGTGCAAAGTGTGACCGCGCCACCCCAGAAAATAAGCTGTACGTTCTTGTCCATGTCTCTACCACATCTTGCACGACCAGTAACGGGCCGATAGTTTATCTAACTTTTTCGTATCACACCCATGACGCGCTCGGAAAGACTTCCTGCGCTTGGGGTCGGACTTCTTAATCTTCATGTTGGCATCGCCAAAACGAATGATCTTTTCTTTTCCGTCCTTACAAGCCTTAACAACAGACTTCTTGCCGCCAGAAATCTGGCGCTTTGGTTTGTTGCATTTCATCTTGGACTTGTCGATTTTAGCCATGTCTACTCCACAAACAACGTGACGCTAGTACTGCTAGGAAGAGATGCGTACACCCCGTTCTTCGCAAGAATGCCGTCGCCAGGGATATAGACTTCATCTGTACCCTGACTGGTTAAGTCTGTTTCAAGTAAAACTTTACCTGAAGCCGCAGAGGCATTGTCGTAAAAGACAGCGTGTCCAGAGGAGCCGCTCTCATACGTCAGAACAATCCCCTGTAATCGACAGCGTCGTTGAACTAACGCCGACGAACTGTGTGAGTGAAACGCTGTTACTTCACTACCAACCATCTCACCACCTATGACAAGATGATTGTTAGTTGATTCGCCGAACCCGTGAACGCAGCCACAAACACGCCCGAGGATGCAATGATCCCATCATCCGGAATGTTCATAACGTGGTGACCCGCTGGAAAAGTCTGCGTAAGCAAAACATCCCCACTTGCACTACCGTTCTTGAGAGTAAACGCGCCCGCTGCGGCAGCGTAAATCACTACCTGACGAAGCCGCGAACGGTTCGGACCAACAACAGCCGCTGTTGTTCCTTGAACCCAGTTGTAGGCGGTTACTGGACCTGCCATTGCTTAATCCTTTTTCTTTGGAGGACGGCCACGTTTCTTCTTAACAGGTGCATCCGCCCACGCCTCGTTTACATTCGGAGTGGATGGGTCATCTGCTTTAAGTGTGCCGTTCTCGTTTCGCGCACGAACTTTCTTGACACCGATCCCTCGGGCCGCAAGTTCTTCTTCAGAAGGTGCTGTGAATCTGCTCATGACTCACACCTACGATGCTGCGATAGTTGCGCCTGTATCCGAACGCTTCCAATTTGTGCCGTCAGAAAAAGCCAAGATAGCGGAGCCTGCTGCGCCGTTAGAAACAAAAACGATTGTGCCTGCGCCTGCAGTAGCCGCGGAGGGTGCGTTTGCAACTGTGTATGTTGGAACAACGATGTCACCAATGAAACCGTTGGTAGAGGTCACTGGACCTGAAAAAGTGGTCGAAGCCATTTTAGTACCCTTTGCATAAGGATTCGCTTTGTAGTCTATGCAACGTCAGGAGGGCGGGGACCTGTCTACAAAGCTAGTTTTTGCCCTAGTGAACTCAGAATACACCAGGTCTAAACAAAAAGAAAGAGGCGATCCGAAGACCGCCCCTAGCTTTAGTACTGATCAGAGACTTACGCCCCTGCGGAACCAAAGATACAACGTGGGTCGCTGAAGCCGAAGCTGTAACGCTCACGCGCTTTGAAGCGCATGTTACCCGTGTCGAAGTCACCTTCCATGTTCGTGGAAAGTGGGGTCCGCTCAAAGTGGATCATACCACGAGGAGCATCAGTCAAGACGAAGAACGCATCTGGATCCGTCAGGAAGTCATTGACGGCGTAACCGTCAGGCAACATGCCCATGGAGCGGATTGCGTTAGTGTCGTTGTCGGCTGTGCCAACACGCAAGTTTGAAACCATCAAGCGTTCTGCAACGAATTGCAGCTGACGCGGGATGACCAGTTTGGTGCCGCGAAGTGCGACTTTCAAACCACGCTCGTCAACAAAACCTGCGATGTTAATCAAAGCATCTTCAAGAGATGTTTCGTTCAAATCTGCAGCCACTGCTGGCGTGTTTGCAAACGTACCGCCGTTAGTGAGCGGATGGTTTGTTGCACAAAGAGCAACGCCGTCACCACCAGCCGTAGCACCGCCCGTGAAGGCGTTGTTAAGGACTGAAGAGGCTTTGACCTGCTTTGTGTGTGCCATTGAACGAGCCAACGCACGAGTGTAACGCGAACCAAGACGATCATAAAGATTGTCTTCGATAGCTTCCTCAGTGATTGAGAATGCCAGCGCCACTGTTTCGTGGTTGTAACGAGCAGTGTATGCTTCGTTAGCGTCGTCAAAGTTGATTGCAGAACCTTCCGATTTAGTCGGTGCTGCGCCGAAACCACTCAACATTACTTCCTCTTCGAATGCTCGATCAGAAGACTCTGTTGTGAAGATCTCTGCGTGTTGGTTTTCGTACCGTGAGTACTCCATACCAAACAAGGCGTTGAGACCTGGTTCAAGCTCTTTCGCTAATTGTGCGCGAGAAATAGCCATTTGTTAGACCTCCTTAAACGCCAGTGGTCGATGGAGTACCAGCAACAATCGCGCCGTTGGCGGAATTAAAGCTGTTATTCAATCGAACGATTACAGGGATACCAGCAGCAGTGAAGTCTGCGTTGTCTGGGTCGTTTTGAATACCCATGATACGCAGCTGCAATGCAGCGGTGGCGGCAATAGTGCTGACACCCAACTTAGCAGAAGAGATACCCGTGGTTGAAGAACCAGAAGCAGCTGTTGCAAAGTTTGCGTTTGCAAACACATGTCCACGCGCAGTTGCTTCGCTTGTAAGAGTAGCATCTGAGCAGATCACATAAGTCTGCATTGGGTTGTCATACACAAAGGCTGTGACGGGATGATCTGTATCCGCGCCTGACCCAGGCCATGAGTTGGAGTAAATTTTTTCACCAGTTGTTGACGAAACGTATTCGCAACCCCAGAAAACACCAAGTAAACCTACTGAGCCGCCTGCTGCCGCGCCAACAATGTCAATAAAGCCAGTTGAAAGCGGGATAACAGGAGAGCCTTGATAGATCGCGTTAGTGTTGCCTGCGGCAATACGATACTCAGTCACACCAGTGGTGTTCGCAGCCTGTCCGACTACGCCAATCGGACGTAGTCCGAAGGCACCATTACTGTTTGCCATTTGAGCAATCCTCTAAAGTTAATTGGAGTCGCGTTCACGACCACCAAAAGTTACACGACTTTGCCGATCATTGTGAATCGGCATTGAAGGATGTTGTTCCTTCATCAGGTCCTGGTCTACAGCTGTCATCTGTTCGCGGGTCCGGCCCCCGTAGTACTCGTTTCTTTCGCGAGCTGTCTGTACAGGCATACGGCACAACATCAGTCCACCTTGACCAATGACACCTTCATACCGACCATCGTCGATAGTTGGGGCTTCATAGTCAGGATATTCGTCTTTACGGACGGGTTCCCATCCTTCACGGAGCTTGGAATTGACATTCATTTTGTCTTCCTCGCCTCGCATAGAGACTCGTATCCATCGATGCACAAATCCCTCTGGGGCATCTGGTGCGGATAGGTGACTGGGCGGTGCCCAAGGTTTTCTGCGCGTTTCTGTTTCGCGTGTTGCGCTCTTGCGCGGTGTTCTAGTATCAGTCATCATCTCAATCCTTTACATACTTTGCGTATTCTTCAAGAGGTACGCCTAGCTTCTTTGCAATCGCAACTGCGGAATGCGATAGCTTGACTGACCTGCGCCCTGACTTAGTGCTGCGGGATGCGGAGTTACCAGCAGAAGCGACCTGACTTCCTCCACCCGATTTGTTCGCCGATTGAAATTTGTGAGGAAACTCCCCACGCATACGACGATTAACTTCACTATAGTACTCATCGCTGTTCGGGTCAAACCCCTGTTCTTCGACAAGCTCTTGGTGAATAGTGTACGCAGCCGTGGTCATGATTTTATCCTGACCAAACCACTTGTTCTTGTCCTTCCAAGCAACAGCCTTCTCATCCGGCACAGGAGCCGCTTGTTGTTGTGGCTGCTGCTGGACAGGCGCGGCTTGCTTCACAGGCATCTTAGCCTGCTGCTCTGCCCGAGCTTTCGCAGTATTGTACTGCTGCTGTTGAACGGCGATGTTCGACAAAGCCTGCTGCGCTTCCAGCATCTTGTCCGTGTCGCCTGCCTCGTAGGCTTCCTTATACACGCGCTTGGCACCTTCAGTCTGGGACTCAAGCCTGCTGCCGTACTCAGAAAGATACCCTGTATCCAAGGCCTTTACACGAGTCTTGAGCTTGTTGTTTTCCTCAATAAGCTGCTGAGATAAACGTACCGCTTCAGCCTTGTCACGTTCTTCTTGACGATAGCGTTCCGTAAGTTTTTTGATGCGGGACTGTACGCCTTTGCTGTACGAGTCTAGCTCATCATCGTTCGAGGCCTGCTTAACTTTTTCCTCAACCTGACTTTCAGGCTCTTCGTAGGAAACTTCGGTCTCAGTCTCAGTGTTCTCAGTTTCTTCGGTCATAATATACCCCTAAACATGTTTGACATCGTCTGGCTCTAGAATCGTAGCGATAACTTCGTCATCGTTGATGATGCGAACTTCCCCGCCGTCGATCTTGAACCTGGATCCCGAATAACGGCCAATGCATACCCACTGACCCTCCTTGCACCAAGGCTCGCTTTCAGAGCCAAACTTGCCAGGATCTTTGTACGCCAAGGGACCGAGCTTCATCACATACGCTACAACCGTAGCTACGGACTCACGTTCTCGGATCTCGTCAGGGATGTACAAACCGCTCGCTGTCTTAGCTTTGCCTTGATACGGCATAACTAAAATCCGCCAACCTGTCGGCTGCGGAAGACGTTCTAGTAACGGTTTGTCTAAAAGGGAGGGGTCTAACACCCGCTCATTAGCGTCAACATATGCGCTCTTCAAAGTCTCGGGATCAGCTTTCGCTTCTGCCTTTTCTTTGTTCATTTTCTGCGCAACGTGATCAGGAAGATATAAGGTCTTCGACATCGTCTACGTTTCTCTCCAGCAGGGACTTGATTTCTTCGCGAGCAAGAGAGAGTCCCCGTATCTCTCCTACAGACATTTTGTACTGTTCCCAGTCTTTAACAGCACCGCTTGCAAGCGCAGCAGAGATATCTTTCTCCCGCTCTTCAAGTTTCTTATAGATGTACTTTGCCCAATCGACAACATCCATTATAGTATGTCCTTGTATTCCTCTTGTAGGTCAGATGTAATCGGACCACCTTCTACCCACTCATCACATGTATTCTGGCTATTACACACGAATTTGAGCAGTTGGCAATACCCAGTGTCTCCAGACTCGTCACCAATGCACTCCTGCATCGACTCTGTCTGGTTGTACATGCCACAAGATCCACAACTTTCATCGTTGCGAAACGCCACCGACGTGTTGGGCTCTCGGTAGTTGTGCTCGTATTCCGCCATGTCACGGTTTTCCATGTTCATGTCTTCGTCTTGAGTGGGAAGAGGACAGGAATTGCCCTCGTCACTCTCTTCCATCGTATCGACGGGCATACCATCCGGAAGGATGCTTATCATAATTGTGGGCATACTAGTTACTCCATTATCTCAAAGTGAGGCGCATCGATAAATGGACGACGGCCCTGTGAACGGCGCAAGTCTACATACTCGTTCATAGCTTCTTCAGCCGTGCCTTCATAGGCACCGAAGTCATCGATGTGCCAAGCCGCGCCCCAACGAATCTTAACTCCGCAATCCTTGGCGGCATCCTTCATGGCGTCTGCAATCTCATCATAGAGATTCAGTTCCCATCTGCCCCCGTCAATATATGCCATTAAATCAACGGCATAACCCCCTAAATGTTTGCTTTTCATGGTCTGCGAAGCACCTTTGGCGACCAAAGCCTCCTGCTCCTTGCGAGTTCTTAGTCCGCAAATCACACTAAAGTCCTGTTCGGAACGTCCAATCGCGCTGCGAACAACGGCCTGTAGAGAAGCATCAACGCCCTCAAGCCGCTCGTTGCTGCGGTTTCCTAGTTTGTATGTCATTCGGCCCCACCTTTCATGTTCATGATACCGTTGTGATCACGACCAATATATTTCAAGTCGTTCTCTACTAAAGCAATTCTTTGCTGCAACGCAGTCACTCGTCCGATGGAGTTAGCTAAGTTAGCCAACTCATCCCAAATGTCTTCGACCTCATCAAAAACATAGTCCAGTTCTGACGCATTGTCTTCTACATCACGTCTAAGATTTATGTTGTCTTCGATTGCCATACGAGATCCGATCTGGCCGACAACTTCCTCAAGACTAGATATGGTCGCTGCCTGTTGACTTACCCACCACACACCAGCCGCGAGTTGCACCGCCATAGCTGCCACAAGGGCTACAGGTAACTTTAAGTTTTCCATCACTTCCTCTTAAACAAAGCCTGCGCACCGCGGACACCGAAGCTGGCGCTTATTGCAATACCTAAGCTGTAAAAATACCAGTCGGGCGCTTTGGAAAGCTGCTCAAACCCACGGTCAACCCAACCCTCGGCACCGGGCACGAAAGCTAGAATCAACGGAATTGACAGAACAATTACGAACCACTCGTCTTTCCAGCTTGATTTCGCACCCTCTGCCATGATGCGCTCCCAGTCGGCAACGCTCGTATGCTCCGACAGCATGATCTTAGCCTTGGCTTCCGCCTCAGTCAGCTTGAGCTTGGCCTCTGCGGCCTGTTTAGTAGTCTTTGCGTCCAGCCATCCGCCAGCAAGGCTAGCGATCGGACCTATCAGAGCTTGTAGCATTCTTGCTCTCCATTGCGTTAAATCCAAAATATGCAGCGGCTATGCCAGACGCACCAATAACATACACAGCAGCAATCTCCGCCATCAACTTCGCTGCCGTCTCTAGGCCCGTCATAGAAGCCACTAGAATGACGAAAGGGTATAAGATCATGCCAGACAACGCAAACCAAGTCATGCGCCTCTGCGCGTCTCTCTTGGCGTCTGCGTCTTCCATGCGACGGCGACGGTCCTCCAGCATTATCTCATGCTCAACGGGGTCAATCTTTCCGTTTCCGTTTAGGTCGTACTCGTTTGGCATTTTCTATCCTCTCGGCATAAGCAATAGCGTGATGCTTGTGATGCGTTATTATAACAACTTTTCCGTATTTGTCATATACAACGTAATCACCCCTCTTATTCCGGTACAACCTCAAAGCAATACACCACCGTAGTACTGTTAGTTATCAACACTTTAGCTCGTTCAAGCTCTTCCTTGCACTCGACCTCAGTTGTCAACTGTTCAAGCTGATAATACTCCAGTTTGTTATTTGTAAACATGAACCAAACTAAGAACCACATTACCACTTACCCTGACTTCTACCCATGAAATACAGTACAATAGCCAGACCAGCGATGCCTGAAAGCACCAACAAGATACCTACGGTCCACTCTATTAAAGCGCGTTTAAACTCCTCTTTCTTGTAAATCTCTTCTTTCCGTTGTTTTCGCATCTGGGCCTCGATCTGTAAAACTTCCTCCCAAGCGGAGGGTCCGTACTGAAAACTGATGAAGTTCTTGATTTCATTGCGCATTTCTGACATCTTTTTCTTTTGCGCAAAGATTTCCACAGCACTTTGCGTGTCAGAGCCTTTGAACTGATACCACGGCGGATTCTTGACTTGCTCTTCAGCGTAGGCAAAATCACTGCAAGCCTTGCCCCATTGACCAAGCTGACCAGAAATATCTTGGAGTTCACGGCCTACGGCAATGCCCTGACGAATCGCGTTGTATGCGGACGTAGCTAATCCAACCGCTGTAATAGGATCAATCATGTTTCCGTATACCTCGCTGGGCAGTAGGCGTCGGGGTGGACAACGTACCTTTTATCGTACCATTGACCGTTCTTTCCGCCCGATGCGCCACAGTCGTAGTAGCAGGCTTTATAAAACCAGCTGCCGTAGTTGTGTATGAAAGTGTGTCCGTACCCCACGAAGACCAACGCGCACAGCACTAGAACTCTCCGACAAACCTCTGAGGTCGGGCTATCGGGCTGAACCGCTTGTTAACCATACCACCAGAAGCATACTTGCTTTTACCCGCCTTGCTTAAAGCAATGGCAACCGCCTGCTTCTGCGGTTTTCCAGCAGCCATTTCAGTCTTGATGTTCTGGCTGATTACATCTTTTGAGCCGCCTTGTTTAAGAGGCATTGTTTCAACCCCCTTGTCGCATCTTGTCACGTTGAACCTGAATACGCTCTCGATTCACTTCGTTACGGTTGTCAGCAATCTCTTCCTGACTTTCGATCCTAGCCGCTGCAGACGCCGCTTGCTGCTGCATCTTCTGCAACTCAATCAACATGTCGCCCTGATCTTCCTCAGTCTTACGCTGCAGATCTTTCTCTTTCAGAGCCAACTCTTGCATACGGATCTGAACCAAAGGATCGCTCATTGGATCGTTGCCTGCTGGGAGCAGCCCTGGCAAGATCTCTGCCATAATCTTCTCCATCTGCAGCGAGATCAACTTCTCCATCTGCCCTGGATCCTGCATATCCTGTTGAACCTGCGCGATCTGTTGCTGCGCCGCTACCGGATCGATAGCTCCGCTCTGAGCCGCCAACTGAGCCTGTCCAATGATACCTTCGATCTCCGCCGTCACCATTAGACGAGACTTCTGAGAAACGTGCTCCATAACGTGGGAGTAGAACGTACCCATAACCTGCGGAGACGTAGCAACCAAAGGCGTCTTCATAAACGCCATGTGCATCCGAATGTGCGCGTCGTGGTCCTGCTCTGGGAATGTGTTCAAGATCTCGCCCATCAAAGCACGAGCATTCTCGATGGCAGGATCTAAAGGCTGCGGTTGCGGCGGTGGAGGGAGCACTTCATCGATGTTCTGAACCTCAAGGGCCTGATACATCCGACGATACGCCGCATACAGATTATGCACTTGTGGGTTTGACTGCGCAAGCTGTAGTTGGGTTTGAGCCAGTGTGACCCTTTGTGCCATAGAGAATATGTTCGGGTCGCTTACGGGAATAACGTCCACGCGCCCGTCGAAGTCTTCGGCCATAACCATCCGGTCACCGCCGACAACGTCATAAGGATACCCATCCGCAGGCATATTGTCCCTGAAGATCCGAGCTAGAACACGGAACTCTTGGCGCTGCGCATAGTGCAGGCGCTTGTGGATAGCCGACATAACTTTCATGCCGCGTTCCAACATAGCCACTGTAGTCCCCACAGGAGCCGCTGTGTTGCCATCTCCGGTCTGCTGGTCTGCCAGTGACACAAAGCGTCTTCCGCCCTCTATGAGGGCTCCTAGAAGCTGTGCGAGGGTAGCTGACGGCTCTTTGTACGGAAGCGGAATGATTGCGTCCCTGATGTTGCCACCAGGAGCGTCAATATCTCGCCATTCTCCGGGCTGTAAGGGCTCATCATCATTGCGAACCCTTACACCCCGAGCCTTGAACCCAGCTGGGAGGTTTGCCAAGGTTCCGGCGTCGATCAACTGGCGAAGAATACTCGTAGCAGCGCGGCCCAATCCACCAATCATGTGGATCAAACCAAAGCCATAGAACCCTAGACCAGGCATAAACTTGTAGTGAACGAAGTACTGCATCTTTTTAGAGATGCCCGTACCCTCTTCGAAGTTACGACGAATAGACAGGATGTTTCCCGAACCCTCGTCCAAAGTAACGATGTAAGGAATTGCAATGCCTGTCGGCTCCCCATCAGGAGCCATGTCCTCAAAACCCTCGATGTCCAAGTCAACGTGCATCTCAAGGATCGTGTACACTTCATCCGAGTAAGTGCGTGACGTGCCTTGAATGTCATCGATCTTCTCGCGGACCTCGTCCTCTTGGTTGTACTTGCTTAACTCTACGTCACGGTAAAACCCAGCCAACTGCATCTTGCGGATGTCGTTACCATCCATGCGCAAAACATGCGTAACACGCGAAGCGGTAGCCAGATCAGACGCAGCATACGGCACAACCAAATCTTGAGCCGGAACAAACTTAGAAACCGCCCGTTGTTTAGCTTCGTCGAAGTAAACCTTCTTAAACGTAGACCCCGAAAGCGGTAAATAAAACAGAAGTTGATCCATGTCCGGATCAAACTCCTCCATGACTTCCATAATCTGGTAGTTCATGAAATCTTTTACACGAGACGCCTGCTCTTCACGAGCCACGTCCTGTAAACCCAAGACCTGAGTCTTGACTGGGCCACCCGCTGGTAGCAACTCTTTATACGCCTGCGCTTGGAACTGAGTAACACTCTCCGCGATCAACGGGTGAGTTACCCCCGATGCCCCTTGGAAAGGTTGTGTACGCTCGTCGTACTTAACGCCAAGCTGATCCAAACCCTGTGTGTACGTCTCTTCCCACTCTGAGCGGGACTCCATGTCGTCTTCATAGGATGCGCGTAGGTCGGAAGAGATCTCTCCGAGATACCCATCATCTAAATATTCTGCTAAGTTTGCGTTGTGAGGAATCTGTTCCTCCATCACTTCGCCCTGCATCGCCTCAACTAAGGCTTGGATAACCGCTCCGCCTTGTCCGTCCTCGGTGATCTCCGCTCCGCCTGCGAAATCTTCTACTTGCGGAACCGAAACATCAACAGAGGCCTCTGTAGGAGCCATATCTTCGGAGGATATTCCAGAATCTAAAAGTGGTGGCAAAGCCATTAGTAATACTCCCGCTTGCGGCGATACTCGTTTTCGTCATCGCCCTCACCATGAAGCGAGATAAACCCGCCCTGGCGAAAACGCATCAGTGCTAAAGTCATGCTATCACAAAAGTCATCGTGGTCGCCATTGGGAAATGATACAACTTCTTCGATAACCTCGTCCGCAAACTTCTTATCACTTGGGGCCCAGACTACACCAGCCTCGAACAACGGCGCAACCATGTGCATTCTGGTCACTTTATCACGTCCTTTGCCCGGTGAGAAGCCCAGCGCAGGAATCCCGCGGAGCCGCAACTCGTCAATAAGTGGTGTACCCGTCGCTTTTGCTTCGACCAGCACCATATCCGGCTCCCAATATTCGTGCTCCTCAAACGCTTTTTCCTTCAACTCAGGGAAATTCCACCGACCACGCTGCGCATCCATCAAAATGATGTTGTCAGGCCCACCTTCCTCGGGCGTAAAGATGCCCCAGGTGGTAATCGCGCTGTAATCCGCCGTCTCTTTCTTCGAAAAAGCTGTGTCATAAGACTGAAGAATGTATTTGACAGGGGGGATCTCTTCTTTCTCCCAATCCTGCCACCAATCGCGCTTGATAATCGCAGATTCCGACGCCGTCGGCTGCTGCTGCCACTGCGCATTCCACTTTCCAACAGGCAAAGACGCCTTAATTGAAAGCAAAGCGTCCTTATTCCAGAACTCAGGCCACAACGGCTTGTCAGACGGCAGAATTGCAGGAAATTCTACAACCTCCCACTGGTCAGACATCGTATCACTGCCCTGCTGGGCCAATAATCTGCCTGTCAAGTCCTTTTTACCCCATCGAGTCATGACCAAAATGATGGTTCCGCCCGGTTGGAGACGCTGACGCGGCCCAGAAGTGTACCACTCGTAAGCGTTATCGAACGCAGACTCGCTTAACGCATCTTGTTCCGAATGAGGGTCGTCAATGATAAGTAAGTCTGCACCGCGACCAGTAATAGCTGCGCCCACACCCGCAGCAAAGTACTCTGCACCCGCTGTAGTGCCCCACTTACCCGCGCCCTTATTGTCTTCTTTAAGGTTTGTGTCTGGAAAAATCTCTTTATACGCTGGATCATCGATCAAATCCCTTACTTTGCGGCCAAAACGCACCGCCAACTCAGTGTTGTGCGTAGCCTGGATGATTTTTAACTTCGGATTTCGGCCCAAAAACCAAGCGGGCATCAAAAAACTTGCAAACTCCGACTTAGAATGTCGAGGTGGCATGTTAATTATCAATCGCTTGAGTTCTCCTCGCGCAACACGTTCAAGTTTTTCAGCGATTATCCGGTGATGACGGCCCTCGATGAAGTTTTCGTAGACGTGATGCGCAAACGGCATGAACTTTTCGCTCGCCTCTTCCCGCAAATCAAGCCGCTTCTTGGCCTCGGTTAAGGCCAAGATCTCTTTTAGAGCTTCTTCAGGTAACGCCTGTAGATTCATCAGGTTCTAACCGTAGGACGGATGCGTTCTGTACGAGATGTTGTACGAGTCTTGCGCTTCTGACCTGGGCCCTTGGATCCGGTGGAGAGTCTGGCCTTGCCGCCCGTGTACCCTCGACCTTGGTCCCTGACAAATCTGCCGCCACGCTGAATAGAGGATCTCGCCGTGATGATCTTCTGACACATTGGACCGTTCTCGGTCTCAACCTGCACATAGCCTTCCGGACACTCAATCACGGTATCTCCGTTCTCGTCCGTAGTGGTAATCGTCGGCACGAAGATGTCTGGGACATCTGGGTCCGCGGTTACTGGGTCCGCGGTTACCACGGGTTCATCGACCTCGACCTCGACTTCGTCGTCACCATCATCCGTAACCTGAGAAACTGCCACAGTAGAAGCAGTTTGTGTCTCAGTTGCTGCCGCTGCATCCGCTGCTGCCTGTTCCGCCGCAGTTGCTGCCGCTTCTTGTTCCACTTGATCGGCAGCAAAGACATCTTGGTCTACTGACACCTGTTCCGCTGCCGTTTGATCCGTTGCTGCCGTCTGATCTGCCGCAAGCTCAACCGTCGCACCAGTCTCGGTTTCAGTAACAGCGGCACCAGTCTTCCTAGTCGTCTTGCTGTCTCCGTCTTTCTCGACAACTGTCTTGGAAGTTGAGCCGTCAGAGAGTTTGACCTCTGCACCACCGTCAGCTTTTTCCGTGACTACCGCAGCGGTCTCCTCGGCTACAGGGAGTTTGACCTCTGTAGCCGCGTTGTCAGCGTCTATCTTCTTGGTGATAACTTCCTCTGCTTTAAAGGTTGTTACATCCTCATTAGGAACGACTTTGCCTGCGTTCCTCTCAATATCACCGGAAGTCGTTGCTCCCTCGTAGTTTGACTTCCAGTTTCCAAACGCTTCTTTATACGCCGCTTCTTTCTGCTCATTTGTAGCACTAGAAGGCAACGTGACAGCCGCAGAAACATAGTTGTCTCTATTACCGGCAGCACCTTCGGAAGAAAGCCTTGACCCAACCTGTATGGTTGTTGTCAAGTCAGGATTGTCAATAACCCGTCGAACAGGCTCTCCGTATGGCGCATTATCTATGCTACCAATCGGCTCGTTCTTCATATTAGTAAACGGCCCACTCGTAGTGCCGCGAACTTCAAGATCGTATAGCGGTGGAGAAGACCCGACTGGTTGTCCCGAAACGTCCGCCGCTGAATACCCTTCAAGCGAATCACCAACCACAACTCGTGTGGGTATGGTGGACAACGATGTAGTAGCCGCCGCCCGCTGTTCCGCAATGATGTCGTCAGGGCTTTTCGCTACTTCAACAACTGCAGCAACGTCTTCTTCAACGGCTGGAGCCGCGTTGTCGGCGTCTATCTTGCTGGTAATGGCTAGATCCGCAGCACTTGTTGGAATCGGTCCTTGATCGACAACTGTTTGCAAATCCCCGACCAGACTTTCATCAAACACAACCATGTTGTCCTTGTTGCCCGCGGTGCCCCCACCAACATCAGCAATCCCAACTACACCCGTAAACCCTGCGTCGGTAAGAATACCTTTTAAATTTTGTGTGTCTCCGTCCAGTTCGCTTTCTATGGAAAGACCTTGATCATCTTTAGCTAAAGGATTCTTAATGTTCTCTGAAATTATATTTACTTTTTGGAAAACATCAGTTGGATTCGTGGTGTCGATAGTTCTTGTAACAGTTCTATCTGCCTCGCTTTCACCTCCAAAGGAGGATTTACGGACGTATTCCACGGTCAATGTGTTACCATCTTGGGTTACGTTTAAATTGTTACCTGCAGAATCAGTCCGATTAGCCAACGCGCCTTGTAAGTTTGCGGTCTGTGTCTGTGACAACGGTTTCTTGTTTCTCGCATCCAACATATTTGACGTATCGACTTGAGCACTCATTAAACTGCCTTCACCGCCAACGAACTCCGAAGGATACTTCGTGTCTAAGGAGCCGTAAAAACCAGGGCCAAATGCCCCCTGATTCCCGTAATAACTGTCCCCTTGTGTCGGATCGAACTGAGAAAATGGTGCACCTTTCGTCGCGTGGTAAATCGTTGTGAGTTCAGGAGCCGCATCTATATCACTTGCCGCAGGTAAAGAAGAAATGCCTTCCCTTCTAACCGATGTAAACGGCGTCGAAGTGTCATCTCGCGCACCTGACATCGCTGCCGCCTCTTCTTGAGCCTGCAATTTAAGGGCCTCAGTCTGAGCGTCAATCGGCGTAGTAATCTCGTCAAACACCTGAATGGCTTCGTCCAGGCTTTGGCCCGACTCCACAACCGTTTGAAGACCCGATGGATTTGTAAGTGTAATCGTACCGTCAGGGTTGGGCCGTACTGAAATATTGCTGCCGCCACCAATGCCCGTGACTTCGTCCGCTAAATTAGGAGACACAGGGGCCGTCGTCATAATGTCCCCAACAGGAGCACTTTCTATCGCCGCAATCTGATCTGGCGTAAGTCTAGTGCTCGTTGCTTCCGCTTCCATGGCCCCAAGCTCTTGCATCGACAAACCTGTGGACTGCTGCAACCTATTAAGAATACTTTGATCCACTACACCAAATTGATTAACCTGATCCTCAATGATCTGTTGAGCCGCCATAGACTCCATAGAAGTCGTCATCGGATCGGTTCCGTCACCCAACTGTGCCCCGTCATACGAAGTCGGCACATTTGATTGAGCAGGCTGGCCTGCTGTTGGGGACTGAGATGGGTCAAGAACAGGAGCCGCTTGAGTAGAGCCGCCCGCAAGAGGCGCAACCGCCGACGCGCCGCCGCCACCAAGACCACCAGCAGTCATGTTCTCAAGTATTTCTGCGCGACTCAATGGAGTGTCAAATCCTAGAACAGAGCCAAGTATCTGATTAGACGCTAAACTTTCTCCAGGGCCCTCTTGAAGAGCCTCGATAACAGGGGTAGCCAACATCCCTGGAGCACCAGTGCGAAGCAATCCCGCTTCTAGTGCAGTGGCCCCGCCACCCAATACTCCTGCAAATGCAGCACTTTCATCACGAGCCCGCTGCTTTAATGTCTTGACAGCATCGGCCTCAGAAACCCCGTCTGCTATCAAACTCTTAAAAGCAGGGCTTTGCTGCAAACGACCCGAGGCGTAAAAAGCATCAATGCCTGCACCCGTGTCCTTGTCCAACTCGCCCTTAACCTGCGTAAAGCCGTAAGTCGTACCCGCAGCAAGGCCCAACGGACCCATCATCGCTGCAGCCAAACCAGGGGTCGTAGTGCCAAAGGCTTCAATGCCTTTTTGAGCCGCCGTGCTAGGGTCAAAACCAGAGCCGTCCATACGAACCGCGCTGCCCGGTCCTTGACCAAACAACAAAGAGTCTACAATACCTTGCTTCGACTGCATTGCATCCAACAACGCAGGATCAACTTGACCCGGTTCAAAACCAGCAACGTCCTCGTAGCTCTTAATGTTCTTGTAGATATTCTCTTTGCCCTCATAGTTCTCTATGTTCTTGTCGTAATAGTCCTTCATGTAATCAACCGCGCTGGTTAAACCAGCCGTCGCGTCATAAAAGGTCTGGTCTCTAGGACCCAGAGCCTCTTGCCGCATCCGCTGGCCTTCTTCTCCAGCCGAGCGGATCATGAACTCTTCCTCCGCCGCGTTCATCGGACCCATGTCTCTCATTCGCTCAAGCGTAAGATTAGTTGTAGGCCTCGCGTCCAGAAGGTCCGCCGCACCTCTAATCGCAGTTTCGGCCCCCGTCGCAACACCTACAGGAATGTTGGCTAAGTATCCTGAAGCAGCTTCCGGCAAGATCATCTGACTTATCCGGTCTCTACCCGCCAAAGCATCCAAAAGATCATCTACAAAAGGGTTTTGAGGTTCTGCTATCGCAGCCGCAGCCGCTGCTTCCGCCGCTCGATCTGACTCCCCCGCCGCGTCCGGTGTACTAAACTCATTGCCAAACGCATCGTAGTACTTTTTAGGAGTAACAGGAAGCGTGACATTCGAGCCCGCCATGTCCAGTATGTCTTGTGTGCTGGCGTTTTGGAAATACTCCTCCCAACCGCCTCCTGCAACTTGAGACGAATCTGGTAGCGGAGAGCTACCAAGTCCGCCCTGACCTTTATCCAAAATAGTATAGCTGAAGTCGTCATCACTAAGAGCCGTGGCCGCTGCCGCGTTGTTCGCCGCTGCCGTAGCCGCGTCTTGCGCGTCAAGGTTCACACCACCGTAGCTTGCAACCTGATCGGCAACAGACAAAGGATCCGCAATAGCCGAAGTCTTGTCCTGACTCTTCAAGACAGCCGCCATAGTCGCAGCGTCCGGAGTGTAACTCTCGTCAGAATCAGGAACCGCGTTGTAAGCATCAACCAGCGCCTGCTCTTCTGCAGTCAATAGGTTCGTGGGCCGAGCAACTGGGCGCAAAGAACCAATGCCCGTGTCCACCGCAGCAGGAGCCGCAGCCGCAGGAACTAGCCCCGCGAAATCACCTTGTGCGTCTACGTTCTCAGCACCCGTCTTCGTGGAATCATACGTTACAACAGGAGTGTAATCGACCTCTCCAACCTGTTCAGCGTAACTGCCGCTGCCCACTTTGTTCTCATCGTCGCGGAATAAATCCAATATACTGCCGTCAGTAGCCGACGCCGCCGAGTTGGCAAACGAACTGCCCTCGTCCAAAGAAATCTGCGCAACAGCCGCTTTAGTATCGTTGTCCGAGGTCCCCGCTACAAAAACGTCCGTGCCTAATCCAGCATCCTCGTTCGCACCAGTGTATACCCGCGTTAACGCATTGGTGTTAGGATTCTGTTGCCATTCAAAACCGTCCCCCGCATACTGACCCGTCGCAGATACAGAGCCTAAACTGACGTTACCATTCGGCAACGTGTTTCCCGCGCCACCCGTATTATTGTCACTGGAGGATGCGGATGTAGTGGATGCGGATGTAGTAGAACCACCACCCGAACGGAGTGCTGTACGCTCCGCAACCAAATCGTTCATCTCCGAGGTCCAATCACCACCACTCGCGTTTAACGCTGCGTTGATATCGGCTTGTACATCCGCTTCAGTACGGGAGCTGCTTGAAGACGAGGAACTGCTGTTAGAGGAGCCTCCACCACTATCACCGCCGCCGCTAAACGCGTCACTTATCGCCGAACACAAACCGCCCATCTCACAAACCTTTCCGCATCAACATGCCCACAGGTGAATAACCCAACCGCTCCATCAATCCAGCAGCCCTATTCTCTATACCAGAAGTCGCGCCAGTCTCCATAACAACCGCTCCGCGCCCCTTGGCCCACTTTTCCATCATACGCATTAATCTTACCCCTGTCATCCCACCTCGATGTTTAGGGTCAATATACCAGATATAATCACCAGCGACGAGCGTATTAGAATAAGGATACCGAGAAACCGCGCCAATCAATACACCACGAACCTGCATACCCTCTTTCGCCAAGAAAATCTCCCAGTCATCCGACTTAATCCATGAAACAACCTGGTCGTGAGCCTTGTCCCAGTCAAAATCAGCAAACGACTGCGAACTCTCCCGCTGAAACATCCGCCAAATATGCGTAACCTCCAACGAATCTTCCAAAGTCGCCGTCGAATACTCCTTCATCGCTTATACAAACTCTCAATACCACCAGGCGTGGAATACCGCTCAATGCTCCCCGCACCGGGAATCCCGCGACGGCTCAACGGACTCATCTTGCTACTCGCTCGAAAACCACCAGGAACAGGCTTGTTACCCAACGGTGTCGCACTCTTCAAACCACGATCCGCGAACAACGCCGCCAAACCCTTCTGTAATGCAGCCTGACCAGCCTTGTCCTCCGCCTGCGGAACCAAACCAGAAGACCGAGCCTGCGGACGAGTGGCCTTCAACTCCTTGCCGTTCAATAACTCCGACGCATACTTCCGCGCATCATCCGATACAGTCCCACGAGCCACGTTCCCGCCACCGCCATTGTAAGCCTGCAACGCAAGTGTAACGTCACCATCGTAATTCTCGATCAAATTCGCCAAATGCTGCGCACCAAAACGCAAACTCTCCATCGGATCAGACCGATCCAAAATAGGATCCGTGCCATAACCAGGCTTCAAAGCAGTGTCCGGCATAATCTGTGCCAAACCTATCTCACCAGCAGCACCCTTCGCATTCGGATCAAACCCACTCTCACGCTCAATCAAACGAACATATAACTCAGGATCAATACCAAACCGCTCCGCCTGCTTCGCAGCCTCGCGCCTAAAAACATTCTTCTCTGACATAGCGGAAAGCTCCATGGTCCAAGGTC
>UEXN01000956.1_pt1 | contig 25073 bp, 40 predicted proteins | sample 1796711 | NCBI WGS metagenome assembly UEXN01 (sample SAMEA4772470, study PRJEB27181) | metagenome | reverse complement strand
AAAAGCCGATTCCTTAATAAGAGGATATCTACAAGAAATGGGGAGGTACTAAAGATAATATTGTAGATAGGATGGCATACCATCACTTCTACTTATTATACGATAACCTACATTATGACTTAAAAAATATTATACCAACCGTTGTAGTTAATAATAATTTACCGTTACATAAGCAGTTTAAATTATATTTTACGAAAGATGTACGCTATAGATTCGAGTATAATTTTGAATGGTATAATAAAAAAGAACATAACTTAATTACAACTTTTGATGGTGATGCACTACTAACTATGCTAGATAACGTTCTTTCAAAAAAAGTTAACTTTGAAATGAACCATAAAAGAAGTCTCTTCGCTACTTCAATTAGTATAGCAGTAAAAAAAGCATTATATGGAACCTGTAATGTTATAGGAGCCGGAATATACGGTACTACAGCTGCTATTAAGTTAGCATGTGCAGGATACATCGTTAATCTTTATGAACAAAAATCCGATATACTTCAATCAGCCTCAAGTATAAATCAATATAGATTGCATAGAGGTTACCATTATCCTCGAAGTAAAGAAACTATAGCTTCCTGCAGTAAGAATGAATTAAAGTTTCAAAAGTTTTATAGTAGAAGTATTCTGAGCAATTTCGATCATTTTTATTCTATAGCTAAGGAGGACTCTTTAGTTACATCTACAGAGTACTTAAAAGTTTTAGACGAACATAATTTAGAGTGGAAAGTAGTTGAACCTATGCCTGGTTGTGATATCACTATACAGGTTGAGGAAAATTTATTTGATCCGAATTTACTTAAAGAAATTGTTGAAGAACGTATAAAAGGTGTTGGTATAAACTTATACCTAAATCATAGAAAAAGAGATTTAGATCAAGATATTAATATAGTAGCTACGTACGCATCTTTAAACGACCTCTCAGAGGATAAAGATAATTATCAGTACGAACTATGTGAGAAGCCCCTATTTAAACTTTCGGAAAGGTATAAAAATAAAAGTATAGTAATTATGGACGGACCCTTTATGTGTTTTGATCCGTATAGCGATACCGGGTATCATTTAGGAGGTAATGTCGTTCATGCTATTCATAGCCGAAATAACGGAACAACACCAGAGATCCCACCAGCATATAGAGAGTATATTGATAGGGGGATAATAAAGGAACCTAAGTTTACTAATGTCTCCCGTTTTATAGAATCAGCTAAAAAGTTCTTTCCGGAAATAGAGAATGCAGTGCATATCGGTTCAATGTTTACAATAAGAACAGTATTACCGTATAAAGACGCTACCGATGAACGTCCTACTATAGTTAAGAGAACATATAACGACTTTGTTCTGTTTAGCGGTAAGATAGGCAATTGTGTACAAGCAGCAGAAGATATTGTTAAAGAATTAAAAAATAATTATGAAAACTAAATTTGCTATAGGGTGCTTGGTTCAGTGGTATGAATCAGAGATAATAGAATTTTATATAGAATCGCTAAAGGATGCAGTTCAAAGCTATGACGGAGAGGTTATAGTTGATATAACTTTAGTTATAAATACTGATTTAGAGAAACCATTCTCTAATGAGTTATTTAATGAGCAAGTATCTAAAATTAAGTCTCTTTGCAGCTTTGCTAACCTTCGAGTAATAGAGAGTTTATATACTATTGCAGATTATAGAAGAGAGTTTAACGATAAGTACTGCACTCAGGTAGACGTACTCGTTTGGGGGGAAACTGATATGTTAGTCCCTAAACAAGCTTTTGTTGTCCTTGACTCACTACATCAAAACGTTAACACACCAAAGTATTTAGCTACCTTCGCCATATGTAAGATGTGGGACGACTCATGGAAGCCTTTGGAACATCCAGAGTTTACAAGTAAACCATTTATTGAAATGGATACTAAGAATTGGTGGAGTCTACGTTATACTATGACAAAAGAAGAGATGGATACTTTTAATAGTAAAGTAGAAGATCTAGAAGTTAGTGTAGTATCACCTCATAAATTTAATGGTTGCGGATTAATAATAAGTTCTGAAGTAGTCAAAGCCGGAGTTAATATACCCAAATCTGTTTTCTTTGTTCATGAAGATACAGCATTTCTTTTCATGTCTCAAAAAGTTTTAGGTAATATTCCTCAATACCATTTTAAAAATATATTAGTAGTTCATAATAGAAAGCATCCAGACAAAAGATCTAACATAAAAGGGGAAGAAGGTTTAGATAAAACTAATCCTGGAGCTCAACGCGGTTCTCATGTTTGGTACGATAAAGCTAATAAAATGTGTGAACAGAATTGCTACAATCTTTTTAATCCTTCTCATAAATCTTTTACATGGGAAAATGTATTTAAGGTTGAAGATTAATAATAAATTTCTTATATTATATTAAATAAAATTAATAAGTAGTAACTATGAAGTACAATTATAAAGATAAACTATACTTAGTAACCGGTGGCAGCGGCTTTCTTGGAGTTCCATTAGTCGGTAGAATTCTAAATAGCGGGGGTAAAGTTAGAGTACTTTCAAGAGACGAAGGTAAGTTGATAGATCTCAAACAAAAATATCCTGAAATAGAAATATTAAATGGAGATATAGCTGACTGGTTTGAAGTTAAGCAAGCAATGAAAGGAGTAAATGGAGTATTTCATTTAGCTGCTTCTAAGCATGTTGGTTTAGCAGAGAAGACAGTTAGAGAAACTATTAAGTCAAATGTCAGAGGTTCACTTAATATATTAGAGAATAGTTTTGATGATGATTTAGAATTTATTATTGGTATAAGTACTGATAAAGCAGCTCAAGTAGCCGGAGTATACGGAGCATCTAAACTACTTATGGAAAGACTATTTACTCAGTTTGAAAGATTAAATCCGTCTTGTGATTATAGAATAGTTAGATACGGGAACGTACTTTACTCTACAGGATCTGTATTATGTAAATGGAAAGAACTAATAGAGAATAATCAAGAGCTTATAGTTACTGAACCTTCTGCAACAAGGTTCTTCTGGTCGGTAGATCAAGCGTTAGACTTAATATACGATTGTTTAAATAACGCTAATGATTCTTCTCCTTACGTACCTACCATGAGAGCTATGAGTATAGAGAATCTTTTGGAAGCTATGTACGTTAAGTATATGCCTGAAGGCGGAAGTAGACAAATTAAAACTATAGGTCTTCAACCGGGAGAAAATCTTCACGAAAGAATATTAGAAGATGGACCTGACTCTAGTCAAGCTATTCAATACACAGTTGAAGAAATACTACCTTTAATATAATGAATATACTTATAGTAGGCGGGAATAGATTTATAGGTAAGGGTTTAGCTGAGAAACTTTCTTCTGAGCATAGTATTACTGTCTTTAACCGCAGTGGTAATGGACCTGAGAACGTAAGTATAATTCAAGGAGATAGAAATGTAGCTGAAGATATAGAGAAGATTCCTTTTGACTCTTTTGATTTAGTTATTGACTTCTGTCTTTTTAAACCTGAACAATTCGAATTATTTAAAAACTTTATACCTAGTGAGGTAAAATACGTTTTTATAAGCTCTGCCTCAGTTGGTAAACAGGATTGGGGTCCGTATAGTAAAGAAAAAGAAGGATGTGAAGCGTTGGTTACGTCTTATTTTAATAACTTTACTATAATTAGACCTCCTTACATAGATGGAGAGAACAGTCACCGCCCGAGAACTGCTCAAATTATTAATCAAATTGAAAATAATGTCCCGGTAACAGTTGATGGAGACGGAGAGTACTTAATTAATATAGTTTGGGCTGATGATATGATTAACTTTATTTATCAATTAGTACATAAAGACCTTAATAACTCAATCATTGAAGTTGGTTCTTATACTAATATAAAACTTAATGACTATATTAAAATTATATCTACGTTCTTAAAAAAGGGAGTAGCTGTAGAAGAAGGTCAACCGGCATGGGCCCCTGCTCTTAATTTAGATATGAAGACAAACGAATATACTACTTACTTTGGTAAAGTAGAAGATAAATTAGATAATTTTTATAAATGGTATAAAGAAATAGGAGAATTAAAATATGGCTATAGAGAAGAAACTATATAGAGCTAAACCGTACTTTCCAGATTTAGATAAAGCGGTAATATTAGAAGCATGGGAAGGTATACTTAACTCAGGTATGTTTATACAAGGTAAATATGTTGAGGAGTTTGAAAACTTATTTGCCAAGTATTGTGGTACCAAGCATGCAATAGCTACTAATTCTGGAGCAACTTCCTTAGAGGTAATGATTAGAGCTTCAGGACTAGAGGGAGGTAAGATAATAGTTCCTACTCAAACATTTGTAGCTAGTATTAGTGCTATAGTAAGATCTAATAATACCCCTGTTATTGTAGATGTGGATCCAATAACTCAAATACTTACTTTAGATATTATAAAAGAAAGTACTGATAAAGATACTATTGGAGTTATGTTAGTGCATATGGCCGGTATGCTTCCACCAGATTACATCGAGATTAAGGAGTACTGTGATGCTAATAATTTACTCCTCTTTGAAGATGCTTCTCATGCAGTAGGTGCTCGTATAGATTCTACTATGGGCGGTAATTTAGGGAAAGCCGCAGCATTCTCCTTATTTGCTACTAAAATAATTACTTCCGGTGAAGGAGGTATTATAACTACTAACGACGACGAATTCGCTGAACAGTGTAGAGTACTTCGTAATCACGGATCAGTTAGAAACCTATCTGAGATACCTGGATTAGACTTCGGAGTTAACTGTACTGTAGCTTCTTCTAATTATAGAATGGCTGAAACAGCAGCCGTAGTTGGTATAACTCAAATTAAAAGAGTAGATGAATTTGTAGAGAAAAGAAACCTTATAGCAGATACTTACAAAAGAATCCTTAACGGTAATATACTTGAAGTACCTAACATTCCTTCTAATATGACAATGACTTGGTGGCAGTACATAGTTGCTTTACCTAAAGGTACTACTCTTGAAATGAGAACTACTTTTTTAAAACGGCTATTAGACGAGTACGAGATACCAACTGCTAATGCGTATTGGCCTGCTTGCCATGATCAACCAGCTTTTGAAAGGTATGTTGACGGAGAGTACCCAGTAGCTGATGAATTACTGTTAAGACATTTTTCTCTTCCCATGTATGTTGAGATGGATGTCGAGCAAGCCGAGTATGTAGCTAACTCTGTAAATACTTTATTAGATGATCTTAAGTATACATCAGCCTAATTACTTACCCTGGTTAGGTTTTTTTGATAAGATAAAACAAAGTGACATATTTGTTATATTTGATAACGTTCAATACCCCAGAGGTAAGAATCATTTCGGTAACAGGAATAAAATAAAGATACCTAATAAAGATAAATGGCTTACTGTACCTGTGGCAGGTAAGAGTGAAATAAAAAACTTTAATGAAATTGGTTTTAAAAATAATACCTGGAAGGAAGAGCATCTAAGACTATTAAAAGTATTCTACGAAAAAGCTCCTTACTTTAAAGATTATTATGAGGATTTTAGTTTTGAGCTTAGAAAAGAATATAATAACTTAAGTGACTTATCTACTAACTTAATTAAATACTTTTTGAAAGTACTTGATATTAATACTGAAATAGTCTTATCTTCGGATATAGTCGGAGACAACGTTACCGGAGAAGATAGAGTAATGAGAATTCTTTTCGAACTTAACGCTAGTAAGTACATTACAGGCTCAGGTCCAGGGTCTAAGAGGTATATAGATGAGAACAAATTTAAAGAAAATAATATTGAATTAGTATGGCAGGAGTATAAACACCCTACTTACAATCAGTTACATGGGGATTTTATTCCCTATATGAATATTTTAGATTTATTATTTAACGAGGGTATAAAAAGTAAAGGAGTTATATGAATAGAGTTTTAGCAATAGGAGCCCATCCTGACGATATTGAGTTCGGTGTTGGCGGCACACTTCTTAAACATAAAGAAGCAGGAGACCTTATAGTTTATTTATGTATGACTAGTAGTGAATCAATTGACGGAGTAAGCGGAAAAGTACTAAGAACGGGAGCACAGAATAGAGAAGAAGTAAGATGTGCAGCTGAAGTACTAGGAGTAGACGACGTGGAGTTTTTAAGTTTTGTAGATTTAAAAGTTCCTTTCTCTTTCATCTCAGTTAGTCAAATAGAATCTATTATAAAGAAGAACGAAATTAATATAGTATATACTCATTGGGCCGGAGATGCTAATCAGGATCACATAGCTACTTTTAGAGCTACAATGGCAGCAGCTAGATATGTCCCGAACGTTTTTTGCTACGAACAAATACCTGTTCCTCGTCAAAGCGAAAATCAAATGATGATTAATCATTATGTAGACATAACTGATTATTTTGATAAGAAGATTGAAGCTGCTAATTGCCACAAAAGTCAAATGGTTAAGTATATGAATCATGGATTAAATGTAGAAGAGAATCTAGAAACGTTAGCTAAATTTAGAGGTATTCAGGCTAACTGTAAGTACGCTGAAGCATTTCAAATAATAAAACAAGTTATATGATAGTTAAGACTAATCCTGAATTTGGTATAGAATTAGCTTTGACTATACCTTATGCTTATTATTTACATACTAAGAATAGTCTTAAGACCGTACATACGAGTAAAGGTATGACTCCATATTATTACTTTTGTGATGACGTAAGAGAAACGTTTGAGTATAGAACTATAGATAATGCTGCTGCTGGATTAAATAACTTACCTAATAACTGGATACATGGCATTAGATCCCAAGAGGAGCCTGGAGTGCTTGATTATAAAAAGTGGATAGTTCCTCCTTATGAAGAGTATTTTAAAAATGAAATGTTTAAGTTTAATAAGCCTACTATCTTTATTACTAATAAACTAAATTTAGAACATGGTGAAACTCCTTATGGATTTTTCGATATAGAATGTCTTTATAAGATGTTTTTAATGCTTGATGAAAAAGGATATAATGTAATTTATAAAAGATCATCTATAAAAGAAAAAGACTTTGCAATAGATCAGAATGAAATAAATACTTTAAGAGCTGGTTATACAGATATAAAAGCCGACGTAGATGGTATCGGTGTCGTAACTGATTACGAATTTACAAAATACTTTCCACATGTTACTCTTATAGATGACCTAGTCAAGAAAACTAAACAATCCTATAACTTAACTCAGCTACTAGTTATGGGTAATTGTGAAGGATTTATAAGCGTTTGCGGCGGTAACTCAGTTCTATCTTCAATGTTTAAAAAGCCAACTATTAGCTATGTACACAAAGGAAAAGAGTTACGACCTAATTATTTTGGTCCTAATACCTATTTTCAAAAGTTGTCAAATAATAATTTACATCCTGCTATAGATGTCATAGGTCATATTAACTCTAAAACTTATGGTCATAAAGTTAACAATACAGGAAAGAATGATTACTCTGAAGTTTACAGATTAATAGAGGAACTTTTTTAATGATCGTTACTATTAGCATAGACGATATACATCCTGAAGAGGGCTGGGGGACCGAAGGAGATGAATGCATGCACTATTTAGATGAGCTCAATAAAGAGTTTGGCGCTAAGTTTACTTTATTTATTCCTTCTAACTATCATAATAAAGCTAAATTATCTGAAAATAAAGATTGGATAGATTGGTTAAAGTCTAAAAAATACTTTGAATTAGCTGCCCACGGACATTACCATCAATGCGAAACTCAAGGTATTGGTGAATGTGAGTTCTACGAATTACAAACGTCTGAGCAAGTAGAAGAGAGATTCAATTTACTTTTTAAGGAATGGAAAGCTGTTAATCATACTCCTTTAGGATGGCGAAATCCAGGATGGTTAGCTTCAGCTAGTTCGGTCAAAGGATGTGGTAGTAAGTTTAAGTACTCAGCAGTTCATTACGAACATAACTTGGGGTATAAATGGGAATGTAAAATGTTTTTCGGACATGACGGTATTAATGAAACAGATATTAAATTACATAATAACAATATGGTAATGTTTCAATCACATATTGCTGGTGATTGGAATGATAATGTTTGGAACGAAAAAAACTATAAACAGGTAAAGTTGTCTCTCAGCTATTTACTAGAGCACAAACCTCAATTTAAAACGTTATCTGAATGTCTATAGCCTTCTTTACTGAAATGAACTTTACTGGAAAAGTACCCAGTAACCATACCAACATGAGAACGGAATTCGCTTGGATGCATGCTCTTAAAGCAGATCATTATAACTATAGAGAAGTACCTTCTAGTACTTACGACTTAGGCATAGTTATTATTCCTAAAAAAGATCCTCATTTTGAGATAGATAGTATAAGAAAAAGCTGCAAGCAAGTAGCTGTAATGCAAGAAGGACCCCATTGGTACTTTCAAGACTACCCTTTAGATAAACAAATTTGGTACTTTAATACCCTAAGTTCGGCTGATATAATTTTTACTCACAATAAAGCCGATAAAATTTACTATCAGGGATTAACTGGGCATAAGGACGTTAGAGTACTTCCAACGTTAATGATAGAAGAAACTATCGGAGAACTAAAAAAAGAAAAAAGAGAAGGAGTTATTATAGGAGGTAATTTTGTTAATTGGTATGGCGGATTCGATTCATACATAGTAGCTAGCGAAATAACAGATAAGGTTACATCTCCTAGTATGGGACGTAGACAGCCTCAAGAAGAACAGTTAGTATCTCATCTTCCATATATGACTTGGAAAGCCTGGATACATAGTTTAAATAAATTTAAGATAGGAGTTCATTTAATGAGAACTCATGCTGCCGGCACTTTCGCCCTTAATTGTGCTTATTTAGGAATACCTTGTATAGGTTATAAAGGATTAGACACTCAAGAGATATGTCATCCAATGCTTACGGTAGATGTAGGAGACTTAGGTCAAGCTAAAGAGCTAATAAAAAAACTTGATTCTGATGAAGAATTTTACTATCTTGCATCTACATCAGCTAAAACTAACTACAGTGAAGCGTATAATGAAAGTAAATTTATAGAAAAGTTTTATATATGAAAGTTCTAGTAACAGGTGGTGCTGGTTTTGTAGGATCTAATCTTATTAAGACCTTAATAGATAAAAAACACTCAGTTGTCTCTATTGATAATTATACCACAGGGTTATTTTCTAACCACGTTACAGGTTGCGATTATGTAAATATGGATATTAGAAATATTCGTGATTACTCTACTTATGGTAATTTTGATATAGTTTTTCATTTAGCTGCCGTAGCTCGAATTCAACCCTCTTTCAAAGACCCTATTACTTATTTTGAAACTAATGCTAACGGAACATTACTATTAGCTAATATGTGTAGTAAGCAAAATATTCCTATTATATATTCCGGTTCTAGCTCTTACCATTCAGGAAAGTTTAAAAATCCATATACTTTCAGTAAAGGTGTTGGAGAAGAGATTTTAGAACTCTTTTCTTTAAACTTTGGGCTTAAATACTCTATTGCTAGATTTTATAACGTTTACGGTCCTAATCAACTCCTTGAAGGAGGTTATACAACTTTAATAGGTAGGTGGTTAGCTAATATAGAGAAAGGATTATCTTGTGAGATCTATGGAGATGGGAAACAGACCCGTGATTTTACTCACGTAGATGATATTGTAGATGCTTTACTCTTAATTATGGAGAAAGAAGTCTACGGTAAGGTATTTGAACTTGGCCGTGGAAAAAATATTTCTGTAAACGAAGTAGCAACCATGTTTAATATTAACCCTGTTTATAAGCCAGCTAAGAAAGGAGAAGCTAGAGATACTCTCTGCGATTATACTTTAGCAAATAAAGTACTAGGATGGGAACCTAAAATAAATTTAATAGATTACATAAAAGAATTACAATATGAAAATTAGCCTAATACAACCTTCCAGGAACAATTTAAAATATCTTAAATGGTCTTACGATTCCATTAGAAAGAATCAAGGAGACCATGAGGTACAAATATGTGTTGCAGATGATGCTTCTACAGACGAAACATGGGAGTGGTGTAAAGGAAAGATGGCAGTTGACCCTAATTTTAAAGCCATTCGTAACGACCCGGAGAATGGAAGACTAGGTCATACAATCTTATATGATAGACTGATTAACGAAGTAGCTACAAACGACGTAGCTATGATCTACCATGCTGACATGTACCTGTGTCCTGGAGCTGTAGATGCTATCGAAAAGTATATTAAACCTGGAGTGATAGTTTCTCTTACAAGAATTGAACCACCACTTCATCCAGACGGACCAGAGAAAATTCTTTTTAACGCCGGTACTGAACCTGAAGAGTTTTTAGAGGAAGCTTTGTTAATGAACATAGGAAGGTTTAGTGATGAAAATAAAACTACCGAAGGCATATTTGCTCCTTGGGCTTTTTATAAAAAAGACTTCCAAGAGATAGGAGGACATGACCCTTTATATGCTCCTCAATCAAAAGAAGACTCAGACATATTTAACCGATTCCAACTTAATGGGGTTAAGTTTGTTCAGACCTGGGAAGGTTTCGTATACCATATGACTTGTAGAGGTTCTAGATTTAATCCTACTATTACTCAGGTAGGTAAAGAATCAGATGAGTGGTTAGCCCAAAACCAGAGAAGCACTCGTAACTTTATCCGTAAGTGGGGACACTTTGTAATGCATGACCGTTTAATGAAGCCTATAATACCTCCTAAGTTTAATATAGGTCTTATTTTAAATAACGCTAACGAAAATTCTCTTTACCATTTAGAACCCTGGTTTGATAAAATATGGGTACATTCAAGCTTGGTTATCCCTTATATAAGTAAAGAGCAAGAAAATACAGTTATTGACCTTAGTGAAAGAGTTCGAACAGAGTTTGACGAGTATAATACTGATATAGTTGTAAAGCTAGACGCTTCAGAATTGAATCAAGAAACGTTCGGATATATTCAAAAACTTTCGGAAATTATAGACCAACATAGTGAGTTAGGAACTTTTGAACTAGGAAACTTAAAGATAGAGATACACTCTTTAGAAGAGTATCAAGAAAGTCTGATATTTATTTAAAATAATTACTATAGTATGAAACCATTACACGAATTTTTACGTAACGAAATAAAAGATATCTTAAATGAAGCTGTTAAAATTAACTTTAAGGGCCAGCAGTTCGTTCTCAAGGTAGACGTAAATGAGGATCCTAATAAAAAAGGGATCAAAGTACAATTTCTCCCTACCTCTTTCGGAAATTTAACTAAAACTGAACAAAATGATATTGCTATATCCTTAGGTGAAAAGCTTACAGCAGGGCTACAGCCTTATGGTATGGATGTCGAAAGAGATAGAAACTTAAAAGATAAAACTATTATCGGGTTTTTTATTTATATCGAATATTTAGATAAAATTATAAGAAAAGCTTTAGCAGGAGATGAGAATGGAGAAGAAATTGACGGAGGCCCTGAAGAAATTTAATTTACTTTTAGAAGTAAAAAAGAAAGACTTTAGTGAAGTTAAAGCTGATATTTCTGGACCAGTAGAAGATACCCCGCAGAAAAAGCTTTTTATTGATACTATAAACATATTAGAAGATATAGAAGAGAAGTCAGGTGAGTTATTTGAAATAGGTATCGACCTTTCAGCATACGAAACCTTATTCTTTCAAGTTATAGAAAATTTATTATATACCATCTACAACGATAAACAAGTTAATTTAATTCATTCCTATATTTATGGTGAACCATTATCAGATAGAATACCCCAACCGGTAGATAAATCTGGTAAAGTACTAGACCCCGATACACCTGAAGAATTATGGAATGGAATATTGCTTTTAAGATAAACCAAAAAAATAGTTATGACTGAAGTTAGATGCCGATCATGTGGTGCAGTAATACACCCAATGAGGCTGGAAGCCCTACCTGGTACAAAAGTATGTGTTAAATGCTCTCAAGTAAGTAAAAAGGCCGGACGGCTGGTCGCTTATGGAACAGGAGAGGAAGTAGAGACTCGGTTAGAGATTCAAGATGCCGATACCTATCGAAAGTCAGCTGCAGTAGAAGCCGGTGTACGCTCTAACGTTAAGTTATCAGATATGGATATGTTTCATAATGCTGACGAAGATAAAGATGACGTAGACCCTTACAAAGCATATTCTAATACTACTTCTCAAGACTTACCTGAAGATTAATGGCTCGTAAGCCGAAGATATTAACCAAGGAACAGATTCTGGCTGCAATGGCTAGGACTAAATCCAATAAAGCTGCTGCTAGATATCTTCATGTGTCGTACCCACACTATAGAAAGTATGCTAAGACCTTTACAGATAGTGAGACAGGTAAGACCCTCTTTGACTTACATCTCAATCAATCCGGTAGAGGTATCCCTAAGATATTCGATTATAAGACTAACGAACCTAAGATCAGAGACGTTCTCGAAGGAAAAGTAGCTCCTTACTCTTGGTCTCCTGTCAAGCTAAAGAATAAGATCATACAAGAAGGACTTATAGAAGAGAAGTGCAGTAGATGCGGGCATACTGAAAAGAGAGCTATTGACTTAAAAGCTCCTCTTATTTTACATTTCAAGGATGGAAATAAAGAGAACTTTCTTTTGGAAAACCTTGACTTCCTTTGCTACAATTGCTATTTTCTATATGTTGGAAACGTTCTTACAGGTAAGCAGGTTCAGGGCTTGGAGGACTATAATGAAGGTAAGCACTCCGAAAGTACTGAGTGGGAGTTAGATTCTTGGCAACTAGAACATTTAGAAGAATTAGGACTAATACAAGACGATGACGAACCAGGTTCCGAGTTTGTAGATTATCAATAGTACTTGATCTTCATCAATACTTTTTCTATATTTATATTTATGGCAAAGAAAAAGAAACACCTAAAAGGTAAACGGCAAAAGCCATTGGAACGTAAAGTAGCTGACAATCTAGTTAAGCAACATGAGACTAACGAAAAGCTTAAAGAAAAGAAAATCAATACTAAGTTTCTAGATTTATTTTAAACTAATCCCATCCCTATGCCAATCAGACCATTACTTATTACTGTAACTGTAGGATTCTTTGTGCTCTTTTTCGGGCTAAACACTTTCGTTAAGACGGAAGTAGTAGTTAAAGAAAAGCTAAAGCATGTACAAGTCTGTAACGAACCCTTTTCTGAAGAAGCTTTGATAGAAGCTATTAAGCTTATGAAGTTCGAACACCCTCATATAGTTTTAGCTCAGGCAAAAGTAGAGACTGGGCACTTCAAATCTAGAATATTTCTAGAAAATAATAACTTATTTGGAATGAAGATGGCCTGGAGAAGACCTACGATGGCTACTTCAACCCACAGAGGTCATGCTGTATATAAAAATTGGAGGGAAAGTTTAATTGATTATGCCCTTTATTCTGCTTATTATATACAAGAGAAGGAAGAGCATGAATTTTATGAGCATTTGGAAGACAACTACGCCGAAGATCCTATTTATATTACGAAGCTTAAAAGCGTAGTAGAAAGAGAAGATCTTCAAATTTTATTTTAATATGAAAGTAAATTTTTATACCTTTGAAGAATACGAGGACTACATACAAAGCAATCCTGTTCAGGTATGTGAAGCGTTATACTTAAGTATTGACGAGGCATTACGTACAAATAAAGAAGATGCGTTAATGTACGAAATATTTTTTGAGAATCAAGACTATGTTTATGAAGTTTTTTTAGAAAAAGAAAACTGGACTGACTCGCTGGAAAGATGTGTTGAGATATTCTCAAACCATGATAAAACTAATCTTGCCATCGATGCATACGAATTAAAGCAAGTAGTTTTAGACTTTCTTAAGTAGTTTTCTAGATATATATTCTATTTATGAAACCCTTACAGTAATTTAAACCTTCTATATTTTATTTTTTAATGGAGATTAGTAACCAAATTTTATCAGATATAACAACTTATATGAAATATGCCAAGTACTTACCTAACGAATTTAGGAGAGAGACTTGGGAAGAAACAGTAACTAGAAACAAAGAAATGCATCAGGAAACGTACCCTGGTTTAAAAGAAGAAATAGAAGAGGCTTACAAGTACGTTTATGATAAAAAAGTTTTACCATCAATGAGAAGTTTACAGTTTGGTGGAAAGCCAATCCAGATTTCTCCTAACAGAGTTTATAACTGTGCTTATGCTCCTATCGATCACCCAGACGTCTTTGGTGAGATTATGTTCTTACTACTTGGCGGTACCGGTGTAGGGTACTCAGTACAGAATCACCACATAGAAAACCTTCCTATCTTAAGAGGACCTCTTGACCGTAAGAGAAGATTTCTAGTTGGAGATAGCATCGAGGGATGGGCTGATGCAATTAAAGTTCTAATGCATTCATACTTTTACGGTAAGTCTCAACCAGTATTCGACTTCTCTGATATTAGACCTAAAGGAGCTTTACTTGTTACTTCAGGAGGAAAGGCTCCAGGACCGCAGCCGTTAAAAGATTGTATACATAACGTAAGAAGTATTCTTGATTCTAAGAAGGTTGGATCTAAATTAACTTCTTTAGAAGCTCATGACATTGTATGTCATATTGCTGATGCCGTACTAGCTGGTGGTATTAGAAGAGCAGCTCTTATTTCTCTTTTCTCTATCGACGATGAAGATATGCTAACATCTAAGTTCGGTAACTGGTGGGAATCTAATCCTCAAAGAGGTAGAGCTAATAACTCCGCTTTAGTACTTCGTCATAAGATTACTAAGAAGAAGTTCTTAAAGGTTTGGGAGAAAGTAGAGAAGAGCGGTAGCGGTGAACCTGGAATTATTTTCTCTAACGATAAAGATTGGGGAACCAACCCATGTGCAGAGATAGCTTTACGTCCTTATCAGTTCTGTAACCTAACTGAGATAAATGCTAGTACAGTTGAAGATCAAGAAGATTTAAACGAAAGAGCTAGAGTAGGGTCTTTTATTGGTACTTTACAAGCCGGCTATACTGACTTTCATTACTTAAGAGACGTTTGGAGACGTACTACAGAAAAGGATGCTTTAATCGGAGTAGGTATGACTGGTATAGCTTCTAACAAATGTGCCGACTTAGACTTAGCCCAAGCAGCTAAATTAGTAAAAGAAGAGAATAAAAGAATAGCCGATCTGTTAGGTATTAATGCTGCAGCTAGAACTACTACAGTTAAGCCTTCCGGTACCTCATCTCTAGTACTTGGAGTAAGTTCAGGTATTCATGGATGGCATAATGACTATTATATTCGTAGAATTAGAGTTGGAAAGAATGAAGCTATCTATACCTACTTATCTGAGAATCATCCAGAACTAGTTGAGGATGAATACTTTAGACCTACCGAACAAGCTGTAATACAAGTACCTCAAAAAGCTCCAGAAAATGCTATCTACAGAACTGAAAAGGTAGTTGACTTCTTAGAGAGAGTAAAGAGATGGAATACTGAATGGGTACGTCCCGGACATATTGACGGACAGAATACTCATAACGTCTCTGCTACGGTCTCTGTTAAGGAAGATGAATGGGAGTTAGTAGGAGAGTGGATGTGGGAAAATAGAAAGACATTCAACGGTCTATCTGTACTTCCATATTTTGGAGGCTCTTACCAACAAGCACCATTCGAAGATACCACTAAAGAAGTTTATGAAGAGATGTTTGAATCTCTAAAAGGAATAGACTTAACTAAGGTAGTAGAACTTACTGATGATACAGATCTAGCCGGAGAGCTAGCTTGTATTGGAGCCTCTTGTGAGGTCGTATAACAAGAACGAACTTTCATTTAATGTTTACATTTAGAGAAAAATTGGCTATAGACAGTAAATTACAAGACCTACTTAACTCAGAAATTAAGAGACAATCCAAAGAGATTAATCTAATAGCTTCTGAAAACATAGCCTCAAGAGAGGTAATGGCGTTAACCGGATCGCCTTTTACTAATAAATATGCAGAAGGGTATCCTGGTAAACGTTACTACCAGGGGTGTAGGTACTATGATGAGCTAGAAATTTACGCTCAAGATTTAGCTAAAGAATTATTCAAAGCTGAGTATGCTAACGTACAGCCTCACTCTGGGGCCAATGCCAACTTAGCTGTCATGCAAGCTTTACTTGAACCAGGAGATAAAATACTTTCGTTAGGACTTCCTGAAGGCGGACATCTATCTCACGGAACCAAAGTAAATATTTCAGGCAAGCTTTATACAGTCTTTAATTACGAGCTTGGAGAAGATAATTTACTTGACTACGGTAAGATAGCAGCATATGCAGATGTCGTTAAACCGGATATGATTATAGCCGGTTACAGTGCTTATGCTCAAACCATAGAGTGGTCTGAATTTAGAGCAATAGCAGATAAAGTTGGAGCTATCTTTTTAGCAGACTTCAGCCATTATAGTGGGCTTATAGCCGGAGATGCTTATTCAAGTCCGATTAAACATGCTCATGTTAGTACTTCAACCACTCATAAGAGCTTGAGAGGACCTAGAGGAGGAATGATTCTTACTAATGACTTTGACATTTACACAAAAGTAAACAAAGCAATCTTCCCTGGTACCCAAGGCGGACCCTTAATGCACGTAATTGCAGCTAAAGCTCAAGCATATAGAGAAGCTCTTTCTGACGACTTTAAGAATTATGCAAGTAGGGTAATGATAAATGCTCGTACTATGACTTCTCGTTTCAGAGCCAGAGGATATGATATCGTTGGCGGTGATACAGAAAGTCATATGTTTGTAGTTGATTTTACTTCTCGTAACTTAACCGGAAAGAGAGTAGCTGACATGTTAGAGAAGAATAAAATTATAGTTAATTACAATACAGTTCCTAACGATAGCAAACCTCCCTCTCAAGGTTCAGGAATTAGAATCGGTACTTGCTATGAAACTACCAAGGGCAGAGACATAAATGACTTTCTAGCATTAGCAAATAATATCATAGACTTGATAGAAGCTAATAGCATTAGTCTTGTATAGTAGTTGATTATTACCTTCTTTATTCCTATCTTTATATATCAATTAAAAAATAGGTTATATGTACAATATTAGTAGTGATACTTTAAGCAGAGTTTCGGCTCGTAATCGAAACAGAACCTCATACGCTGAGGTAGTAGAAGGACTAGACTATACTTACCCTTTTACCAGAGGAGATATCGTTTACTTCAGTAGAGGTAATGACCCAGAAAGAAGCAGGCTCTTTCCTAAAATTGTAGTTGAAGTCGGAGTACCTGTAAAGACCGGAGACGGAACATACGTTGAAGGAATGAGAGTAAAGCACTCAGATGGATTTGAATATGTGCCTGGTTATCAAGAAACGGTTAAGGTAGCCAGTCATACTAAATATACGCAACAAGAACTAGATAACTTTGATGGAGTAATAGGATGATAGAAGTAAATTTTGTAAATAGAAAAGATATAGTAGATTCTATTTTAGATAGAATTAACGAAGGAGAGGAATTAACCTCCGAGTTAAAAGAACTGTTAACAGAAATGAGTAACTAATGTCATTACGATTGGCTCACGTAAGAAGAAAAGATTACCAGACCGAAGAAAGACAACTAAGCTCTGGTATAGCTTATTTAGTTTGGACTAAGTACCCTAGAGATAGAAAACTTAAACCAGATAACTCAATGGGAGTAAGGGTATGGCCTGCCGGTGCCGGTCCAAGTGAAGTATGGACGGTAAGAGAGTATTTCGAACCTGGTACTAAAGGATGGGGGGATGGAGGTTATGAAATACAAGATAAGTTTGGTGCAACAGCTCAAGTATTTTTAGATGAACTTATTATTCATCCTAAAGTAAAACAAAAGAGGAGTAAGAAATGAGTTATGTTATTTACTTTTTAATTTACTTGCTAGCTGGTATAACTTGGTCTAGAGTTCTTGAGGACGTAATAAGATCCGAAGTAAACATTAACGGATACGAATCCAGTTTTGAAGCTAACTTACATGTTTTCTTATGGCCTATGTCCTTGAGTATTTTTATTTTTAGGTATATTCAAGTTTTTATTACCGGTAAGTAGATGACCAATCAAGATTATAAAATTATTAGAAAAGCTGCTATAATTGAAGCAAGCTGTATCCTTCCCTCCCATTATGAAGTATCTAAAAGATTCTTTAATCAAGTTATGAAAAGATTTCAACACGATAAAGATCTTAAAGAAGCAGCTATAGGGTATTATAAATTAGAACTAGAGTTTCATAAAGGAGACGCTACTTAATGTTAACAGAGTACTTGCTTTTAATATCAACTAACCTTATCTTTCAATCAAGTAGAACCTATAACGCAAGAGCAATAGCTAGAGAAGATACTTTAACTGTTGTTTGGTCCTCTCTTGTAGTTAAGCTATCCTGGATGATTTCTACTGCTATTGGTATAAAATCGGTCTTTGAAGGAGACTTAGGGCTTGCTACCACTTATTTAATATCAGGGGTACTGGGTGATTATATTGGTATGAGACTAACTTATAATTATAAAACTCCTCTTGACGAAAATAATGTAACAAACTCATAAATATATATCCTATTTAATTAAGGTGCTCGTAAAGAGCGAATTTTTAATCTAAAAAACAATCAAAAAACACATAAACCATGAAACAACTACTTACTGTTCTAGTGATGATATTTTCATCACTTACAGCATTTGCACAAGTTACCGGAACGGTATCTGATGCTGAAACGAACGAACCCCTAGCAGCAGCTACAGTTGTAATTAAAGGAACCACATCCGGAGTTAGCACCGGCTTTGATGGTTCCTTTTCTATTTCTGCTAATGCTAGAAGAGACTCTTTGCAAGTCTCGTTTGTTGGGTACGAATCCCAAACGGTAATGGCAATGGACGGTTTGGTTATTCTTTTAGTTCCTCAAACAGGAGTGCTAGGAGAAGTAATCGTTACCTCTGGTGTTATTGACGTTGCCAAAGTTAGAGAGACTCCTGTAGCCGTCTCTACTATCTCTCCTATGGAGATTGGCTTAAAAGTCGGTAATCAAGAATTCCCAGAAGTAATGAACCGTACCCCAGGCGTCTATGCTACCAAGCAAGGTGGTGGATATGGTGATTCAAGAATCTCTTTGAGAGGTTTTGATCAGCGTAATACATCTTTCTTGATTAACGGACAACCGGTCAACGATATGGAGAACGGATGGGTCTACTGGTCTAACTGGCAAGGTTTGACTGACGTAGCTTCCGGTATTCAAATCCAGAGAGGACTTGGTGCTTCTAGATTAGCCGTTCCTTCCGTTGGTGGAACTGTATCTATATTTACTAGAGCGGCTGAACGTGAAAGAGGAGCATCTGTTTCTCAAACTGTCGGTAATGACGGTTACACAAAAACTGCCGTAACATATAACTCAGGCGTTAATTCTAACGGATGGGCATCTTCTTTCCTTCTCTCTAAATGGGCAGGTGACGGATATGTTTATAATACATCTGGTGAAGGATGGACATACTTTGGAGCTGTAGGATATGAACCAGAAGGATCAGCACATGCCTTGAATTTATCTATTCTAGGAGCCGGTCAATGGCACCATCAAAGAGACGTTTGGGTATCAATTAGAGACTTTCAGTATTTTGGTGAAGATGGAATCGACCAGAGATGGAACTCTAACGGTGGTATCTTAAATGGAGAAGAGTTCTCTATGAGACGTAACTTTTACAATAAGCCATTAGCTACCTTTAACTGGGACTGGGACATAAATGAGTCTCTTAAACTTGCAACTTCTCTCTACGGTTCAGCCGGCCGAGGTGGAGGAACAGGACCTAGAGGTAGAAATTACTACAACGCTGAAACAGACATACTTCCTTATCGAAAGGACTTGTATGAGCACTATGTTGAAAACGGACGTGGTTCTAGAACTGCAGATGGATTTATTGACTACAATGCCGTTATTGCATACAACCAGGCTAACACTAGCCCTTATACCGGAGCCATAAGTAAGTTTGATGGTTTGATGATCGGTTCTAATGGATATAAGGACGATGGAGTAAATAGAGCTTCTTTAATTCGTAGAGCTTCTATGAACTCTCATGACTGGATTGGCGGTATTTCAAATCTAGAATTTGAAAGCAATAACATTAAAGCCTCTCTAGGTGTTGATTTACGTAACTACAAAGGGTACCATTACCGTGCACTTAATAACTTGATGGGACTTGACGGTTACTACTCCACCGGTAATAAAAACTCAGCCGGTCAGATTATAGAAACTACTATTGATGCTTCTCCTTTTCAGGATACTGGAATAAAAGGACCTAAGATTGATTACTACAATATTGGATATGTAGGTTGGTACGGACTTAACTCTATGGTGGAGTATAAAGACGATATGTTTACTACTGTACTCCAAGCAGGTCTATCTAATCAAACCTTCCAGAGAGAAGATTTATTTGACCAGCCAACTAATCCGTTATCTGAAAAGGTAGGACTTGGTGGAGGATATGTTAAAGGTGGAGCTAACTTAAACTTAGATAGCCGCAACAACGTATTTTTTAATGCCGGGTATATCTCTCGTCAGCCTAACTTTGATGCTGTATTCCCTAACTACGCTAATGCTAAGAACGAAGACCTTCAAAATGAAGAGATTGTATCTTTTGAAGCTGGTTACGGTTTCTTAGGACCTCAAGTTAGACTTAACGTAAACGTTTATTCTACTACCTGGGGTAATAGATTTGTATCTCGTAGCTTAACTAACGCCCAAGGTGTTGACGGCTTTGCTCAATTTAAAAACATTGACGTTCGCCATAATGGTTTAGAAGTAGAAGGTGACTATAGGCCAACTAACAACTTGAAGTTAAGCGGTATGTTATCAGTAGGCGATTGGAAGTACACTAAAGACTTCGAAGCTACTCTCTTTGATGATAATCAAGAAGAGATAGGTACAGGAACTCTTTATACTAAAGATGCCAAAGTTGGTGATGCAGCTCAATTAGTTGCTTACACTGCTGCTGATTATAAGATTGGAAAAGCTCTAAGTGTTGACTTAGGATATAGATTCGTAGACGGTTTATACGCCGATTACTCTATTACCGACTCAGACTTTACCGAACCTGATAATGACGGAGCATTAAAGCTTCCATCCTATGGACTATTAGATGCTGGTATTACTGGCCGCTTTAGTTTATTTGGTCAAGATGCATCTTTACGAGTTAACGTAAACAATGCTTTGAATACAACTTACATAGCTGAGTCTAATTCAAACATTCATGCTACAGCTGACTCTCAAACATGGAACGGGATTGATACTCGTAACTATGTATGGTTCGGCTTTGGACGTACTTGGAACGCTACTTTAAAGTATGAGTTCTAAAATTAACTAAATTAGTTTAAGGGGAGGTAGAAATGCCTCCCTTTTTTGTTTTTTAAATTATTTTTTCTTATATTAGTATATGAAAGAAGTTAAAGATGTAAAATCCCTCTGGGAAAGATTTCAAGATCAAAAAGAGGAGCCTTGGCCCTTCGTTAACTTTGATGAGTATAAAAACTTTTACTATAGATGGGAAGCAATAAAGGAAAGAAACGATGGAATTACTAAAAGCACTAAAAGACATTACAGTACAGCAAGAAATCAAGATAGAAGCAATGACAGCTAAAATAAATGAGTTAGAAGAGATTATTAAAAAATACCAGGATGAGGCAATGATGCATACATCGTTTATACTTACTACTGAAGATGCAGTACAACATCGTGCAATAAAGTTTCGTTATAATTGGTCGAGACCAGTATGAAAAATTTAATTATTATAGGACATCCGAATAAAGAGAGCTTTTGCCATAACGGTATAGTGAGAACTATAGAGGAGACTTTGAAACATTATGGAGAAGACACTCACGTTATTGATCTGTATGCTGATAAGTTTTCACCATCTCGTTGGTATAAGAATGAAAAATTAGCTAAGAAGTATCAAGAGCTAATTAGTGAAGCCGATAGATTATACTTTGTAAGTCCGGTGTGGTGGTTTAGGACTACATCACTAATGGAAGGTTTCTTTGATCAAGTATTCACTCCAGGCTTTGCATACAAATTTAGACAGCTCACTAAGTACTACGGTATGCCTATTCCGTTACTTGGTAAAAAGAAAGTTAGAACTTATTTAACTCACGGTGCTCCTGCTCTTCCGGTACTTACTTTGTACGTTAACTCAGTTAGGTTAAGACTAGAAATGGGAGTTTATAGTTTTGTCTTTGGTTGGTTTAAGACTAAGACGAGACAATTTTGGTCTGTTCCATTTGTAGGTGAAGAGAAAAGAAAGAAATATCTGAAGCAGGTTGAAAGAGATGTAAAAAAAGATCTTAGGATTAAATAAAACAGTTGCCTCTGATCTTAATTCTTATTATATTTAATTAAAGTTAAGAATTAATAAAGGTTATTATTATGCTAAAAGAAAAAGTTGAATCAATCGATAGAATGATCGAAGAGTGGGAAAGACAGCGTATGGCTTCTACTCGTCATTTCCAAGATATAAAAGAAGGAAGGATAGATGAATACTCTCGAGTATGGATAGATTACCTAGCCGACGACTTTCCTTTTGAAGATACTTCTATACGAGTAGGTAGTGAAAGAGTAGAAATCTATAGAGAATCAGAAAACCGTAGAGAACTTATGACTATCTACTTCAGAGAGGATTGGAAGACGAAAGAGTTTACTGAGCTTAATACAAGTGTTTATTCCTCCTCTGATGATAGTCAGTGGGAATTAGAACGTCTCACTACTGTAGGTGCTGTGGCTAATGTTTTACTTAATCACTATGATGATATTTTAGCTGCACTTAATACTATAAGATCGGAATGGTCTGAAAGGTTTAATAACGCTTTCGATGGTGCAAGGAAAGCTGAGAATATGATTGCTAATTGGGAGCATGAGAAAAATAAATTATACTTAAATTATGCCGAGGATCTTCTTATGACCGAAGGCTTAACCTTTCCAGATAAACTTGGTTCTTTTGAACTTCGTTATGATCAAGATATTAATAATATTAGAACTATTAAAGTAATTGATACTAGTGCATCAGGTAAGACTGCTACTATAGAAGTTGAGCAGTACTATAGCTACCAAGATGAATTAGTAAAGCGTACCTTTGAGAAAGTTAGAGTAAGTAAATTAAAAGACTTTCTATGGCAATATCGAGACTATGTTCTTCTAGCCGACTTAAAAGAATTGGAGGTAGCTTAATGAACTGTATTAAATGTAATAACGAAATACCCTTAGGAAGACTAGAAGCCATACCAGGAACTAAGACGTGCGTTAACTGCTCTTCTACTTCTAAATGGTATGTAAGAAGTGTAGTAACTGGAAAGACTACTTATAGCGAAACTGAAATAATAAAAGATGAATCTGTAGCCGAAGGTCTAAGGCAAATGGACCGTAGAGTAGGTTGGGGTTCTAACTTATATAAAGTACATTAATTATGAGAAGATTAGTATTTGAACTTAAAGAAAATAATGAGATTAGTCATATAGAATTTATTACTGACAGAACTCCAGGTTGGACGGTACAGCAGTATCTTAGAAATAGACTCGGTACAGTAATGACTCTAATTTCAAACAACACTACCGTCGAGAAAGAATATTCTTCTAGAGAGATAACTTTAAATAATAACGAAAAATAATAAAATGAACAATCTATTTAAAACTTCAGATTACTTTATCCTTTTAGCTTCTTTAATATCTTTAGCTATATCAATTGCTTTTTGGTTTAACGGACTTAGAGAAGAAGGTGTCTTTATCGGTCTATGGGTACCATCTATCTTAGGATTTGGTAATTATATTAAGAATCTTGTTTTACAGAATAAAATAGACCGTCAAGATGCTTAGCACTCCAGTATTCGGTCTTGGCGTCTTTGTAACGCTTCTTTTCATGACTGGTTTCGGAATTACTATAAGAGAGTTCCGTAACCTTAATGAGGAAGAAAACGGACCTAGAAGATGATATTACCATTTGTTCTTCTTTTAGGAGTGTGGGTGACTGCTATGTTCTCTGCCGGCTGGATGTTAAGCAATAAAGAAGTTGAAGAAGATAACAGAGACTATTATGAAAGGCATAATCAACCCAATCCTGCCGATTACGATGGGATGGGCGACTTTAGCCGATTTGGAAAACCAAGAAAACAAAAGTAATTATGTGCACATCAGGTATTATGTATATGGAAGAAGACGATGAACCAAACTGGTTAGAGTTACAGATGAAAGAGGATATGGCTAAGGTAGATGAACTTATTGATATGGCCGGAGACCTTAAAGAAAGAACTTGTAGCTACTCCGGTCTTCTATCAGTTAGAGAATATCAAAATTTAAATGAAGATAATTAAAATGAGAAAGAGATTACTAATAGCAGCGTTAATATTTTTTACTGCTATAGGAGTACTTACTGGATTAATAACTATCCTTTATAGTCTTCAAAGAGTAATATGAAAGAGAAAGAAGATATACCTCACGTTAGAGAAACTAAACGTACTGTAAGAGTTCCCGTCCATATAGGTAACGGTAAATTTGATACAGCATCTCTTCCTAAAATACTTCCTGAAAAAGGATTATTTGAAATGGTTCAAGAATATTTAGAAAGCTCATACGGTTACGAATGGGTTTATGTTCCTGTAAAACGTATAAGATTAAATTTCGAAAAAGATGAAAGATAAATACTTAATAGTACCGTTTCTCCTTTGTATGCTGGTATTTGTATTATCAGCTATAGGTTCAGGGGTAACTTTTAGTTTTACTTCTATTTACATGATTCCTGTAATTAGTATAACTGCTATAGCTTTAGTTATTTTTATAAAGAAAATAGCTCAAAGGAGAAGAGATAATGAAAAAAGCTAATATCTTTGGTGGGATAAAAGTGTGGGGTCGTTTTAACTTCAACTTACCACGTAAATTTTCCTTTAAGTTTCTTAGAGATTTAGATTGGATACTTATAATTAGATTAGTATTTGCAGTAGGAGTATCGGCAATGGGAATGTTAGCTCTATTGGTAGCGTAATGACTAAGAGAAAGAAAAGAATAAAGCTAAGAAGAAAGCTACTCAAAGCCCTAGTAGTAGACAGAAGATTAGACCCAGTAGAAAGAATGGCTAATAGATTAGGTTATATGGGGAGTGCCTTTATAATGGTAAGTCCTTACCTTTTACCGTACGATAATGCTGGTGCTTATACTTATTTA
>UEXN01000953.1_pt1 | contig 25133 bp, 23 predicted proteins | sample 1796711 | NCBI WGS metagenome assembly UEXN01 (sample SAMEA4772470, study PRJEB27181) | metagenome | reverse complement strand
TGCTAATACATTAACTAGTTACATATTAGATAATGGAGGAACAAATAAAAAAACGGCGATAGTGTTTACACGAACAGGTTCTTCATGGGCGCAAACTGCTTCACTAGCTACTAATACAGGTACAGAAAGCTACGCCAATGGCATTCAACGCCCAACTCTTTCTCGCGATGGTTCTTGGATTATAGCTGGAAACGGAGCTCAAAACCCTGCAACTGGGTCAAACACTCGTACCGGTGCACTTTATAGTTACAATGCATAATGATAAGGAAAATTAAATGAGTCACGCAAGAGATTTAGCAGGGTTACAAATATACCTTACAGATGATATAACTGTAAAAGAACAGTTTATGGATTCAGATACGGTTGTCAGTTCTGCGCTTAAAACTTTAGCTGCTTCAACAGGTACCAAAGGTTTTGCTACTCCTAATGATTTACCAGCCGGCGCTACAGCTGGCGCTCAAGCATTTGTAAATTCAAATAGTAGATTATATATTAGTAATGGTTCTGGTTGGTATAATATTGCATTAATAAATCAAGCACCTTATTGGATTACACAACCAGATGGGTCTTATTCACTATCAACTACTGGTGCTATAACTTCAATTACAATACTTGGTGCTGATTCCGATGGACACGATATTCCTCAGTATTCAGCAGCAGGTGATAGTGGTTTTAATGCTATAGCTACTGTTGTAAAAGATTCAGATAACGGTAGAATATTTACTGTTACACCTATTGATAGTGAAGGTGCTGGCTCTAATGTTTCGGGTTCTGGTACATTAACATTTACACTTTCAGATGGTAAAGATTCAGTAATAGCTAATTCGACATTTAGTATTTCGATTCAATTGGTACCTGAATGGTCAACAAGTGATTCTGAAATGGCTATGATTACAGCTCCACAATTGGCAGCAGCAAATGGCGCAACAGCTAATAATATGTATCTAGGTTACGGCGGCGCAGCTGCAAGTTATGATGGTACTTATTTTGCCGCGGCAGGTAATGTTGGTGGTTCAGCTCAAGGATGTATTACATGGTTTAAAAGAACTGGTAGTAGTCTTTCTATTATGAATGGTACTACAATGGGTTCAACCGGAGGAAGATCTTGCGCTATGACTTCTGATGGTAAAATTACCGTTGTTGGTGCAGACGCTGTATATAATAACAACCAACACAAAATAAAAATTTTTAAAAGAGCAAACGCAAACTCTTACAACACTTCACCAGTAGCAACTATTTCTACTCCAACTTATTATTCAAATAATTATTTTGGTAATAGTGTTTCAATTAGTGATTCAGATGAAAATGGTACAATTTGGCTAGCTGTTGGAGCATATAGAGACAATTCTCATAAGTCTGGTGATACTTATCACGGAAAGGCTCATTTATATTATAGTACAAATGGTGGTGATACTTGGACACATGATACAGCAGCTGCAAACTTGTTACAAGGTCAGGTAATATACCAATCGTTTGGTGGGCAGGTTGAAATAAGTAAAGATGCAAAATATTTGTTTGTTTCCTCACCAAATGTTACCTACAACGGTGGTACAGCTCAACCTATAAGAATTTTTACCAGATCAAATACAACATGGTCAGAAACTACAAGCATTCCTAACCCTCCATACGATCCTGGCGCTAATGCTAATTCAAATACTTTGGATTCAGATGGTACAGGTAAATTGTTTGGTGGTTTAAGAAGTTTTGGTCAAGTTATAGCAACAGACGGTACAGGGTCAAGATTAGCAGTAGCCGGCGGGCCTGGTCATCAATCTTTAACAGACGTTACTCCGGATGGTTCGGGAATATACCAATCAATGGTTGTGAGAGTTTATGTAAGGAATGGATCGACATGGACACTAGAACAAAGATTTGAAAGTCCTAGATCTATTGCGAGATTAGCAGCTGGTGTACCTCAAATGACTTGGGGTGGTGAAGAGTATTATACATATTTTGGAACAGATGGTAATGTCTCTAACCCGGCATCATCATCTAGAACTTTAGACTTTTCAGATAATGGCAAAATATTAGTTATTGGCGCGCCAGGAGAAGATTCGGAAGGTGTGGTTTTAGGAACTCCGTCAAGTTATAATGGTGGTGCTCACTATGTGTATACCTATTCAGATGGTAGTGGATGGAATCATCTTACCCCAGCAGTTCCTATGCCTGATTATGTAGGTGGTAGCAATGCTTACGGTAAGAGTGTTCCAATTTCAGGTGATGGTAAATGGATATTAGGTATTGCAGTAACGGGTTATCAACCTGTGTCAACTAGTGGTTCGAACGTTGTCTTACTTAAATCAGACACATAAAGGAAAAAATAAATGAGTCAAGCAAGAGATATAGCTAAAGCGCTACAGCTAGTTAACACAGATACTAATACAATTGTTACATCTGCTATAGACTCAGATAGTTTAAAAAGTTCTGTTGACAAAGGTGTTAATATGCCAACAGGAACTATAGCGGTCTCAGTGTCAGCTGATCTTCCTACTACCACAACAGCTGGTTCACAAGCATTAGTTACAAGCACGGGCAGACTTTATATTTTTAATGGTAATGGATGGTACAATATTGCAACTATTAATGCTACACCTTATTGGATTGATGAGGCATTAGCTTCATATACATTAGCAACTGATGGTACAGGTATTCATGTTCAAATAGCTGCAGGTGATTCTGATGGTACTACACCAACATATACTGCAACTGGTGATAGTGACTTTAATCAAATAGCAACAGTTACACAAGACAGTGATCAGGGTTTTACAATTAGATCGATTGACAGTGACGGCAGCGCTTCTCAGACCGCTGGTTCAGGTGTATTAACATTTAGAGCATCTGATGGTATTGATCAGGCTTCAACAGCTTCAACTTTTACAATTTCGTTTAGTGTTAATTGGTCATCAGTATCTTTTACAACAAATCAGTTTTATTCATATGATCCTTCTTCAAGCGGGCAATCAGCTGGTTATCTAGGGCAAGTGGTTAGAATAGCTAAAGATAATTCTAGAATGTTTGGCGGAGCTGAGTCTGGAAGTACGAAAGGCGTATTTTATATCTGGAGAAGAAGTGGTTCAACATATGTCAATGAAGCATCTTTTTACCCAGGATTTAATAATGCAGGTAACCTACCTTCTCACAGTAATAATAGCACTGCTGGATTTGCAAATAATTTTGATATAGATGATACAGGTGAGCGCGCAGTGGTTAACTTTAACGGTTATCATACAGGTAGCTATTCTACTCACGGAGCAGTCATAGTACTTAAAAGAACTAATCAAAGTTGGGCTGCCGAATCTGGCTGGCTATTTCAAAATCAAGGATCGAATAATGCATATCACGGTTATCGGTGTTGTATGGATGGGACTGGTACTTATGTAGTAGCTTTTCAATCACATTTAGGTAGCTTATACGGAGCAGGTCATTTATACAAAAGAACTGGTACTTCATGGGCTTACGTTGGATCTTTTGTTGGTAGTGGTGTTGCTGGTGGAGATCAGTTTGGTTTAAGTGGTGCACGCATGGATGCTACCGGAACGCGTATAGCTGTTCTTAGTAAAAATGCCAGCGGAAAACTTTGGATTATGAGACGTGATAGCACTAACTTTTCAAACACTGAATTAGCTACTGGAGACTTAGGAAATGTTCGCAGCGTTTCGATAAACAGTGATGGTAGTTATGTTGTAGTTGGTGATAGTACCAATAAGAATGTGTTTGTTTATGTTCGCTCTGGAACCAGCTGGTCATTACAACAAACAATAAATGTTAATAGTAATAGTTTTGGATATGGACTTGATATTGATGCAGCCGGTGAAACTATAGTAATAGGTAGCAGAGATTCTTCTCCTTCTAAAATATGGATTTATACAAGATCTGGAACTACATGGTCACAGCAAAGAGAGATTGATGAAAGTGGATTTGATGCTAGTGATATGTTTAATTCATTCGGTGAAGTAGCAATCAATGGAGATGCTGATACACTTATTGGCGCCGGCTGGTTTGTTACTGTTGGCGGTAGTGGTCAAGCTGGCGAAGGTATCATGAAAACCTATGCTACATAAAAAATCCTAATAACACCTTATAATATAAATAACACATGATACTTGGATTACTCGTTTTAACTACAGCTTTAGCAATATCAGGAATTGCTGCATACTATTCCATCATTGGATTAGCTGCTATATTTGCAGCCGCCGCAGTTCCTGTTATTATTATGGGCTCAATCTTAGAAGTTGGCAAACTTGTCACCGTTACATATCTTCATCGCTATTGGAAAGAAAGTCCTTTCTTACTTAGGTCTTATCTTGTTGTCGCTGTCATTGTCCTCATGTTTATCACTTCAATGGGAATCTTTGGATTCCTCTCCCGTGCCCATATTGAACAAACTACCGTCACCGGTGATAACATACTCAAAATCGAAAGACTCGAAAGTAAGATCGGAAGAGAGCAAAGAACGATTAAAGATGCTGACGGAGTTCTCTTCCAACTTGACGAAGCTATCAACGTGCTCATTGAGTACGATAGAATACGCGGGGACGATGGTGCAATTGCAGTTAGAGAACGTCAAAAATCCGAAAGACAAGACTTATCCAAAATTGTTAGTAGCGCTGAAGACAGAATATCAGAACTGCAATCAGAGTTGATAGTTTTAGAAAAAGGACAACTAGAACTTGAAGCAGAAGTTGGCCCTATCAAATACATTGCTGAATTTGTTTACGGTGAGAGAGCAGATAAGTCAATGTTAGAAGAAGCTGTTAGATGGGTTATTGTAATTATTGTTGCAGTGTTTGACCCTTTAGCTGTTGCTCTTCTTGTAGCTTGGAATGATTTACAAATGCGCATTAGACCAGTACCACCAATTATTAAAACACCTAACCCACCCCCTCGTCCAAAACCTAAACCTAAAGAAGTTCTGCCTACAAAAGAAGAGCAAGAGCAGATGAAACAACAAGGTTATGTTTGGGACGCTGCTACTCTATCTTACAAAAGAGTTAAAGCTGGCGCTACTTCTTAAGAATTGTTTTTAATTAAATAATGTAGCGAGCAAAAAAATTTATTATACGCGATGAAGTGTAAACTTCCCTTTATATTACCAACCTAAATTGGAGGTAATCAGATGGTAGTAGCAGAAGTAATGGCGGGTATCTCACTAGTTAAAGCTAGCGTAGATTTTATTAAATCAAATATTAATACGGCAAAAGATATAGGCGAAATAGCAGGTGCTGTTGACGGATTGTTTCGTGGTAATGACGAAATTCAAGCTGAAAGATCTAAAAAATCCGGTATGGGATTAAGTGATCAATTTGGAATTAAAAATATTGCACAGGAGACTATTGACGCAAAAATAGCTGCTGAAAAAATGCAAGAAATGAAAAACATGATTGATATGCGTTTTGGACCAGGTACATGGCAAAGTATAATTGATGAAAGAGCAAAACGAATACAAGAGGCTAAAGAAGCAGAAAAATTAGCTAGAATTAAAAAGTTAAAAGAAGAAGAAGAGTTTTGGGAACAGGTAAAATCTGTTGGTATAATTACTATAGTTCTTGTTTTCATGGCTGGTGCTTTTTTATGGATAATGATGAACGCAGTATGAGGACGGATTGTTTGATTTTTTGTTATTAATGACCATACCAGGTCTTATTATTATGTTAATTTGGAACGCGTGGCTATATGAATTGACTTTATACGACCCTAAAATAACTGATGATGAATTAACAATAAAAATAAAAATACTTAAACAAAAAATAGATGCGGTTATAGTGAGTAGAAACTTTGATAGAATTAATAGCGATGGTAAAAATGATGGTGTGGGTTCCTCTTACTGATGTGTCTGCAGCTCATATATACATTAACGGTTATGGTACTAAATTAGTAACAGTATGCGAATATAGAATCGATCCCAAACTTAATTATACACAAAGTTGGTATCCATGGGTACAAAATATACCCCATGGATACACTTGCCCGCCTGCTAAAAGGGTAAGTACATATGTCTTCAAACCTAATAAATAAGTTATCATGGGATTAAACAAAACAAGATTAATAGCAGGTATACTAGGTACTAATAGTTTAGTATCATATGATTCAGATTTGACGGCATCATCGTATTCCAAAGGATCTAGCGGTGAATCTGCATCTACATCAGTTTATACTTCTATAGATGATCTACCTGCTTCAGCAGAAGATGGTACTAAAGCTCTTATAACTTCTACTAATAAATTATATTTGTATTCGGGTTCAGGTTGGTATAATATCGCTATAGTTAACACCACACCTTACTGGTCAACTCAATCTAACTCTAGCTATAGTTTAAAGAGAAATGGTACATCTACCACAGTTACTGTTTTAGCTACCGATCCTGAAGGTATACCTATTACTTATACAGCTGTGACCGATTCTGATTTTAATTTAGTCGCGACATTAACAAGAGACTCTGACAACGGTAGAACATTTATTATTACACCTATTGATAGTGAAAATGGCACTGCAATTGCAGGTACTGGAACTGTTACCTTTAAAGCATCTGATGGTGTAAATTTAGTACAATCGTTGTCCACTTTCTCTTTGTTATTTGCCATCTACCAGTCCAGTTATACTACAATGCTTTTAAAAGCTGATAGTGATGGTAACGATAATCAAATTGATGCATCACCTTCTGGTAGAGCTATTACAGAAGTAGGAGGTGTTAATTCAACAGCGTTTACACCTTATCACCCGGGTGGCTATTCTGCGTATTGGAGTGGCTCCGAAACTAATGCTGTTTCAGCTTATATGTATCCAACTAATTCAGACAATAATATAATGACTTTTGGTACTGGTGATTTTACTATTGAATTCTGGTTGTATTTTAAAAATTCTGGATCTATTGGTTCGATAATTGACACAAGACCAGTTAGCACAACTGGTGCTTACATTAGAATTAATAAACTCGCAGATAACACTATAGTTTTTAAAGTTGATGATTCCGTTGACATTACTACTAGCGCTCAAGAAGTTAATACTTGGTATCACTATGCTTTAGTAAGAAATAGTGGTACATTGACTCTTTATATAGACGGGACAGCTGCCGGCAGTGTTGTTGACAGTACTAATTTAAGCTCTACGCCTACTAACAGACCTATTTTAGGAGGTAATGGTTATTCTACAGGATGGTACTCATTTAACGGGTATATGAGAGATCTTAGAATTGTAAAAGGTACAGCTGTTTATACATCTAACTTTACTAGACCAACTAGTGATCTACCAACAATTTCTGGTACAACATTACACACATTTAATAAACCTTACATTGAAGATTTTTCTTCTAATCAATACGATATTCAAAATGTAAACAATTGTGGTACAGATAGAGTATCACCCTTTGATTATCTTGGTTACAGTAAAACAGTTCATGGTGGTTCTGTTTACTGGGACGGTAACGGTGATCAACTTCAAGCTGCTAACAGTGCAGATTTAGATCCATCAAACGGCGATATGACTTGGGAATTTTGGTTCTATCCTACTACAGGAAACTCTAATTCAACAATAGCTTGTAGATGGCATATTACTCAGGGTAGAAGTTGGCTCATTTACAGTTATGCGTCTGGTAATATTGGTATTACAGCCCAAAATTCTGGTGGAAGTGGTATCGGTGGTCCTGGTATTACAAAAAATATGAGATATAAATGGAATCATGTTGTTATTGTAAAAAATGCTTCTGACGACACTACAAAATTATGGGTTAACGGTAGACTTAAAGATACAGATCCTACTGGTTCAGATACTTGGAGAGACTCAACAGGGCCAATGTCAATTGGATTTAACTTAGACAACGCTCCTGCTAACTGGTACTATGGTGGTTATATTCAAGATTTTAACATGACTAAAAGAGCACTATACACTGATTCAGAATTCTTAGTACCGACTTCACCAGTAACATTGGATAGTGATTGTAAAATATCTACAAGTACTAATAGACATTCTGTTTATGATATTGCTACAGGCACCGAATTAACAAACAGTGGAGCATTAGCTACAAACAATGGAGCTAAATGGACTCAAGAAACTGCTATACATTTTGACAATGCAAATGATTATTTACAAGTACCATTTAATGATCTAGTAGTTAACACAGAAGACTTTACTTATGAATTTTGGTTTAATCCTACTAGTGGTACTTGGTTGTTACAACCAACAGGTTGGAATGAAGGTAACAACCGAGGTTTTTGGTTAACCATGAATGATACAACTAAACAATTAAGACTTTTTGCATCTAATGGAACATGGAATACTTTTCCAGAAGTAACTCAAAGTTCTAATAATGTTTACACCAACGGGGTTTGGCAACATGTTGCATTTTGTAGAGATAATGGTATAATAAAATTATTTGTGGACGGAATAGAAGACTCAGATTTTACTATTGCATACGCCACTAGTTTAAACTTAGCAGGTACTAGCGGTAGTCATGATGGTGGTAGTATAGAAGAAAGAGGTTTAATCGGTGCTAGGATTGCTGATGGTACTGTTCGAACAGGTGGCTTTATAGGCTATATACAAGACTTTAGAATAACTAAAGGTGTTTCTAGATACAGCAGTAACTTCACTCCACCAACCGAACCTTTGTTAGGGTAATATATATGAGCAAGAATAGAACATTAGCTGACATTATTTCAAACAATACCAGTAAGATAAAATCTATCTATACTGATTCAGATAGTGTATTGAACAAAACAACACTTGGTCTTACTATAGCAGCTGGTACAGCTACATACTCTTCTACTGATTTACTACCTGGTTCTGCTTCTGATGGAGATCAAGCATTAGTAACTGATACAAATAGACTTTATATCTACTCTGGTTCCGGTTGGTATAATATTGCACTTATTAATAACACACCTTACTGGGTAACAGAAGCTAGTTCAAGTTATCAACTAAACAAAAATGGTACATCTACAGTTATTACTATACTTGCAGTTGATAGTGACGGTACTCAACCAGAATACATTGCTGCAGCTGATAGTGATTTTACTCAAATGGCGACGATCACTAAGGATAGTGACAACGGAAGAGTGTTTATTGTTACTCCTATTGACAGTGAAAGCGGAACTTCTTTAGCGGGTTCGGGGACAGTAACATTTAAAGCTAGTGATGGTGTTAACTTAGCAACTACTCTTAGCACATTTAATATTACATTCGCGATTCCAAACTCTGCAGACACTACATTGCTTATACAAGCACAGTCTGGTATAACCAGTCAACAAGACACATCTGGTAATCTTAATGTTATTACTTCACATGGTAATGCAACATCGGATGCACTTACCCCCTATCACCCAGGAGGCTATAGTCTTTATTTTGACGGTACTGGTGATTATTTAACAGTACCAAATGATGCTGGTTTTAATTTTGGTTCAGATGATTTTACTGTGGAATGTTGGGCATGCCCTTTTTCAACTGTAAGTGGATCGAGTCATGCTATTGTATCTTTTTATGACGCAGGTAATAACAGAAGATGTTGGCAAATTCAACGAAACGGAACAGGAAATGATTTTAGATTTTATTATTCAACCGACGGAACTACTCCTTTAAATTTAGCACATGGAACTAATATCTACGTAAGTACTGGTTTAAGAGAACAATGGACACATCTTGCTGTTGTAAGAAATAGTAATACATTAACATTGTATGTTAATGGTACTAGTGTTGATAGCGCTTCCATAACCGGATCTTTAAACAGTAATGCTACAGACCCCTTAGTAGTTGGTGGAGCAATAAGTTCTGGCACAGCTGGTAGTTATTATTATGGTTATGTCAGAGATCTTAGAATTGTAAAAGGTACAGCTGTTTATACATCAGCCTTTACACCGCCTACAAGAACCCTTACAGCTATTAATAATACATCTTTTCTAACTGGCCATCTTCCTTATTTTGCCGATGGTTCGTCTAACAATCATGCTATTACTATAAACGGTGGTGCAGATTTAAGAAGATTTGGTCCATATGATTATCCAAGTTACACAAAAGCAGCTCACGGAGGTAGTATAGATTTAGATGGCACCGGAGACTATCTATCAATACCAGCTAACACCGGTTTTGATCTAGATAGCGACTTTACTATTGAAGCTTGGATTACTACATACGACACAACTAGAAATATGCTGATTGTTGATACTTATGTGTCAGGAGATAATAATAGTTATCAGTTTTATTTTAGAGGTACTGGTAATTCACTAGCATTTTATACCGTAGGTGATGGTGTAATTTTACAAGACCCTAGCAGTACAACTATAACAAATGGTGGGGATTGGTTTCATGTAGCAGTAACTCGATCTGGATCTACTTGTAGAATGTTTATTAACGGTAAACAAGTTGACAGTACTACTAATAGTAGAGATTTAACCCATGGTAACATATTATCTATAGGTGCACAGAGAACTACAGGTACTAATTATTATGATGGTCGTATTTCAGATCTTAGAATTGTAAAAGGTACTGCAGTATACACTTCTAATTTTACACCCCCTGCCACGCCTTTAACAGCAATTTCAGGTACGTCATTACTCACAGGTACTAATAAACTTAATATTTGGGATGCCGCCTCATCTGATTTTTGGGGTGGTCGCTTGTATACTCGCTTGTATGGAAATGTTGCTTCTAACTCTATTACAAGAAAATGGAATACATCTGATTCTATATATTTTGACGGCAGTGGTGATTACATACGTGTCGATCAATATCTAGATAGATTTAATGGTACTTCAAGCCCGGTAACGATTGAAGGATGGGCTTACTCTCAAGCAAATCCATCAACGTTCGAGACCTTCTTTGGTATGAATAGAGCAAGTGATGGAAACAATCAACTATTATTTGGTGTTGAAAGTAGTCAATGGAAAGTATATTGGAGTGGTAGTCAGGTCTTTTTGGGTTCATCGTTTAGTGTTAATACATGGTATCACATTGCGTTAGTATTAAATGATGGTACAAAAAAACTTAGAGTATATATAAACGGTACTTCTATCTATGAGGTTAACACTACTCTTTTAGACGCCACGCCTTCTGCTTGTAACGCTGCCTTCGGATGTGAATTTGATGCTGCGAATGGCGGTACTCCTGGAAATTATTGGCAAGGTTTTATGCAAGATTTGAGAATATCAAATGGCGCAAGATACACCGCAAACTTTACACCACCTACAGAACAATTTGAAGGTTAAAGATGACAACAAAAAATAGAATTATAGCTAGTTTAATGTCAAATAGTACTTCTAAAGTAAAAGAAATATACTTAGACTCAGACTCTACTATCAATAGTGCATCTCTTAGCTCGACAGCAAGTGCCGGCACAACTACATACGCGTCTATTGATTCGTTACCTGTCTCTAGTAATAACGGAGACCAAGCATTAGTAACTTCTACTAACAGACTATACATTTACTCTGGTTCAGGTTGGTATAATATTGCTCTTATAAATGGTACCCCGTATTGGACTACCGAAGCTAGTTCAAGTTATGATTTAAATCCTGATGGTACTTCAACTACAATTACTATACTAGCTGTAGATAGTGAAGGTTTACCCATTACTTACACAGCTACAGCTGATAGTGATTTCAATCAAATAGCAACAATAACTAAGGATAGTGATGATGGAAGAGTTTTTGTTATTACACCAACAGACAGTGAAAATGGTACTGCAATTGCAGGTACTGGTACTGTTACCTTTAAAGCCAGTGATGGTGTTAACTTAGCAACTACTCTTAGTACATTCAGTATAGCTTTTAAAATTGAAAATTCAAATTATACTACGTTTCTTCTAAAAGCAGATGCTGCTGAAAATGATAATCAAGTTGATGCCTCTTCAAACAATAACACAATAACTGAATACGGTAATATAGGATCAACTGCTTTTTCTCCATACCATCCTGGTGTGTATAGTTGGTATTGGGCAGGTGATGGCGGTGACTATTTTACAATCACTTCTCCTACATCTGCATTGAGTTTTGGTACAGGTGATTTTTGTGTTGAAATGTGGATATATCCTTTTGATGTGTCTGCTTCAATATTGTTAGACATGAGACCTGCATCAACAAATGGTGCTTACATTGGCGCTTTTGGCTTAAACAATGGTAATGTATCTCTTGGGTTTAACGCACAATCTGGCACTCAATTAGGTTTCATAACATCTGGCGCGCCTGTTTCAACTAATAAATGGCATCATATAGTTTTGAATCGTGAATCTGGTACTTCAAATATTTTTGTAAACGGTGTTAGAGAGTATACTACTACTACAGAATATAATTTTCTTGTAGGTAGATTTTCTTTATTCATAAATGCATTTCCAGGTGGCGGTGTTAGTGATGGTAGTGGTGGATATCTTAGAGATTATAGAGTTGTAAAAGGAAGTTCTGTATACGGAACAGGTACTACTTTAACCGTGCCAACAGAACCGCTTACAGCTATTACTGGTACATCGCTACTTCTATTTCAAGAGCCTTATATAAGTGATGCAGTGGGTACAGAGTCAGTATCATATGTAGGTGGTGAGACTAAAAGATTTAGTCCTTTTGTTCATGAAGAGTACACAAAAGCAGATTACGGTGGTTCGGTGTATTTTGATGGTAGCGGAGATAACATAATAGTAGCTCATGATGCGTCCCAAGTATTGAGCAATAGTGATTTTACAATAGAATGGTGGATGAATCCTCAAGCTGCTGGTGGAGACAACCAAGGGGTATTAACTAAAGGGTGGGCTAGCGGCGCTTCTGCTTACAGTGAATTTTTAATTTACTCGTATCAAGGTAACTATACATTTTATTCCTCTTCAAATGGAAGTTCCTGGAATGTTTTCTCTGGTTTTCAAACTGGATGGGCACACTGGACAAAACATTGGAAACATTGTGCGGTTGTTAGAAATGGTTCACGAGCTGATTTCTTTTTAAATGGTAAATTAACTGCAACATCTACAGCTTTTGGTACAACTACGTTAACTAATTCTGGTGGTTCTATTGCTGTGCAGTCAGCTACTAATAATCTAAACTTCCATTCTGCTAGTTATTGGTCTGATTTAAGATGGTTAGTTGGTTCTGCAGTGTATGATGCTTCTAGTGCGTCAGTTGGAGATCAGGTGTTTACACCACCAACTGCCCCGCTGACAGCAATCACAAATACTAAACTTCTTACACTAACTAACAAGAATGATGTTTGGGAACAAGCTAATGGTGGTCCAGTTGCTTCTCATTATGGTAATGTAACCGCAAGTAATACTCAAAGAAACTTCCTTACTTCTTCAGCTGTGTATTTTGACGGTAACGGAGACTACATAGATTTTGTTAAGACAGATGGTTACTCGTTTGAATCAGGTGTTGACTTTACAGTAGAAGGTTGGTGGTACATGAATAGTATTGCCGGCAGACCACACTTTATTGGTATGGGCACCGGAATTGATGGAACACCTGCTCATTATTCTGATTGGAACATGTATTACAACAGTAGTAATAATTTAACCTTTTACTATTATAACGGCAGTACTGCAATAGCAAGACAGTTTGCGTGGACACCTGTCATAAATACTTGGTATCATATTGCTGTATCAAGAAGCGGTACGGATTTAAAAGCGTTTGTAAACGGTACACAAATAGGTAGTACAATAACTGATTCGACTAATTTTTCAGGTGCTGCAGGAACTAGACCGCTTAGATTAGGACGTTGGCAATATGGTGGAGGAACTAACGCTTATCTTAATGGATATGCTCAGGATATTAGAATTACAAAAGGCTTAGCAAGATATACTGCAAACTTCACACCACCAACAACAGAATTTAAAGGTTAAAAAATGGCAACTAAAAGTAGATTAATATCAAAATTAATAAGTGGCACCGGCCAGATTAAAGCGGCTGTTTTAGATTCTGATGCAATTGGTGTATCAACTCAAAAAAGTTTGTCAACGGTTTCAGGTACAGCTACATATTCATCAGCAGATACTTTACCAACATCTGCTTCTGATGGTGATCAAGCATTAGTAACGTCAACTAATAAACTATACGTTTACTCAGGTTCTGGTTGGTACAATATTGCATTAGTTAATAATACACCGTATTGGTCAACTGAAGCTAGTTCAAGCTATGATCTTAATATCAATGGCACATCTACTACTATAACTATCCTAGCTGTTGACTCAGAAGGTATTCCTATCATTTATACAGCTGTTACTGACAGTGACTTTAATCAGATAGCAACAGTAACTAAAGACAGTGATAATGGAAGAGTGTTTATTGTTACACCTACTGATAGTGAAAACGGTGCTGCACCTGTTAGTGGTACTGGAACAATAACATTTAAAGCTAGTGATGGTGTAAACTTAGTTTCAACTCTATCTACTTTTAATTTGACGTTTATAACTAGTATAGATAGTTCTAATTATACCAGGTTGTTAACAAAAGCTGATTCGTCAAGTACTGATAACCAAGTTGATGCTTCTGCCAATAGTCATACTATTACAGAAAGCGGCAGTGTAATTTCAACCGCATTCTCACCTTATCATCCTGGCGGATATAGTTATTATTTTGATGGTAGCGGAGATTATTTAACAACACCAACTAGTTCTGATTTTACCTATGGTACTGGTGACTTTACAATAGAGGCATGGGTCTATATACCTTCTGCTCCATCTAATTACAAATATATTTTAGGTCAAGCAACTGTTTCAACAGGATTAGGTCTATACATCCAAAGTGGAGTTTATAAACTTTATGGTGGAGGCGGGTTAATTGTTCAAAGTAGTACCGGATATCAACTTAATAAATGGGAACATATCGCAATTTCAAGATCAGGCACAACACTCAAAATGTTCTTAAATGGAGCAGAAGTAGGAAGTGTTACAAATTCATTAAACTTTGCTAGTGGAACCAGTAATGGTTTAACTATCGGTAGATGGTTAGAAGCTCCGGATACCCAATCATGGCTAGGTTATATTAAAGACGTAAGAGTAGTAAAAGGAACAGCAGTTTACACGTCAGCATTCACACCAACAACTGTACCATTAACTGCAATAGCAAATACTAAATTACTTTTGGGTAATCTTCCTTACAATGAAGATGCATCAACTAGTTCTCACCCTATTACTCCAAGCATCACGGGTGTCGGTCCTGGCAGTACTATGATGGCAAGATTTAGCCCGTATGATTATGATACTTATACAAAAACAGATCACGGTGGTTCTCTAGACTTCCAAGCAGCTAGCGCTTATATGGCAGTAGATTCTGGTGCCATTACTTCAAGTTGGGGTAACAATTTTACCGTAGAATTTTGGTTACACAGAGATACATTATATGATGGTACTATTTTCGATAATAGAATAGGTGCACAATACCCAGGATTTTTTATCAATGTTCAATCCAATGGTGTTGCTGTATATGCTCAAGGTTGGTTACAGACTAGTATTGGTGCTGGTAATACTGGTGGTGATTATCTTGGCAAATGGGCACACTATGCTTTAACTTTTTCGGGTACAGAAGGGAAATCTTTTGTAAATGGTAAATTATCTCACACTTACACTATTCCAGATACCGCTACATATAGTTATAATAAAGCACAAAATACTATTGGCGCTAAACAATATACTACCAGAGGAGATGAATCGTTAGGACAATATAAAGCAAGATTAGCTGATTTTAGAATATCTAAAGTTTTAAGATATACTACTGATTTCACCCCACCTACAACTGCATTTGTTTCTGACACTGATACATTGTTATTAACTTGTACGAATAAAAATCCCATCTGGGATGCCAGTACTGGCAAAGAATGGATTCAAAAAGGTTCAGGGACTGTAACTGTAAGTAATACACAAAGAAAATTTACCACTTCTTCCGCTATACAATTTACTAACGGTAGTGGTAATTATCTTTACGCGGATCTTGGTGAAACAATAGGTACAAGAGATTTTACTATTGAAGCTTGGGTTTACACAACCAGTACTACCGGTCAATATGCTGTACAAATTTCAAATGTAGCAGGAGTTGGTTATCAAGCCATAACTTCTACAAACACTCAAGTTGGGTTTGGAATACAAAGTGGCATTTGGCGCCACTTATCTACCGGCGGATGGCCGCTGACCGGTTACGTACATACTGGAGTTTCTGCTACAATTAATACATGGCACCATGTAGCTCAAGTTAGAACAGGTGGTAGTTCAAAATTGTATTTAAACGGAACATTAATTTCTACTAATGCTGATACTAATAATTATAGTGCTCGATATGTAGCATATGGTGCAGGGCATAATGGTTATATTTGGGCAGGTTATACCCAAGATTTAAGAATCACTTTAGACCATGCTAGATATACTAGTAACTTTACACCACCAACTGCAGAATTTGATGGATAATTAAATGGCTGGCAAGAACAGATTACTAGCTAAAATATTAGGTAATAGAGGTAGCATATTACCTGATTCAGATACATTAGCAGTTGCATCAACAAAAAATATCCCTGCCGCGGCAGGTACATCAGTGTATTCAAGCATCGACGATTTACCCAGCACAGCGACGATAGGTGAAAAAGCTCTTGTAACATCAATTAACGCTTTGTATCTTTACAACGGTGGTTGGTATAAGATTGCTATTATTAATAACTTTAACCCACAATGGCTTACAGAACCAGATTCAGAATACACTTTAGAATTATCTAGTGTAGATAGTGATTTAAGAATAGTTGTTTATGCTACTGATAGTGATGATGTACCGATAACATATACAGCTGTTGTTGATTCTGACTTCAATGTTGCAGCTACTGTTACACATGATAGTGATAAAGACAATGTATGGATAGTAAGAAGAAGAGATAGTGAATTAGGAGCAGGTACAACAGGTGATGTAACATTTAAAGCATCAGATGGAACTAACTTTGTACAAAAAACTACCACTTTTACTATTGCAGCTAATTTTGTTTTAGTAAGAATAAGTCAAATAGAAGGCATTGTGGACAGTAACAAAATCATGGTTGATAGTGATATGGGAAGTATACTATCTAATGGAGATATTGTAACAGATAGTGATGCAACTAACGAAGCCACTGTTGCAACGGTTACATTTTTGGATAACACTCTTTCTGTCCAAACAAACATTGGTACTTTAATTCCTGCTTCTGCTGGTGATCAAGGAACCGGGTATTTCGGTCTTAACCAAGATGGAACCTTTAATAACGACCACATTGGAAGAGTTGTAAGTTTAGGTAGTTCTAATACAACCGCTGTTTCTCGATTTAGAACTGGTAATGCTTCAGGTGGGCAAATAATATCATCCTATACAAACCAATCTTATTCTTCTTCGACCACCCAAAGCTATGGCTCTAGAAACTTTTTTGGATTTATTCCTAATGATTGGGATCGAGGAGGTTTGTTGTATAATAATAGCTGGTCAGCTACACTTGGTACAGCAATATCAACCAGTACTGCGTTAACATTTAATTCAGACGGGACTGGTGCAGTAACTAACTCGAATGCAGCAGTAACTACTAGGCAAGGCCAACCAACTAAAACTCATAATCCCGGCGCGATGGCTCATTTTTCATACATATCTGTCAATATCACATATTGGAATGGCCGTTATAATGTTATGGAATATACTAACACTTCTGGTGTAACATATTTCAGGTGTCAACATAATCACACAAGCAATTTTACTGCCGGTAGAATAGTTTTTGGAACAGACAGTATTCCTACGTTGCGTGATGTAGTCGAGTGTAACCACCTTATTGTTCACTCGTCATCTTATAATTCTGGTACAAATGAAACTACTGTCTATTGTGGTAATCAATATGGTAGAGGAATACGCACTTTAACTAAAGGTGGCGCGTTTGGAGCTACACATACATTCTCTACAGGAGCGGTAAGTCCTGCAGTTAACATTGGATTCCGCTTATCAAATAATTATCAACCTGTTTATTTTTATCAACATACAGCCACTACAAATAATAGTGGTATGGATTTAGAATGGGGAGATACTATTGACAATCCTTCTGCCGGCAACCAAATAGCTAGTGCTGAAACTTTAACTCTTTATGAAAATACAACATCAACTGTTAATTATTACAAAGTAGCTACTATACCCTCTCCTGCAGGTAATGGTACAAATATTGCGTTAGGAACTGGCAATGCTGGCAGCAGTATGTACTCGTGGAAAAATACAACACGTTTAGATGTCGATAGTAACTCTGGATTTGTTGCAGGAAAAGATATAAAGAAGAAAACATAAAAAAAGGAGGCAATTGCCTCCTTTTTCTAACGCTACAATGGCATATTAGTCCGCAGCAAGCGATTTAAAATAGTCTTCTAAGTCATCTTCATCAGTAGAGCTTGTTGTAGTATCAGTAGGTTTTTTGAACACAGCATCAAATTCTTCTTTTGTATTTGTAGTCTCAGCAGTAGGTACTGATACATTATTAGAAGTTTCTTGATAACTATCACCTGACATCTGACCAATTACACCCATTAGCTTAGTATTAAGTTCTTCATATGACTTGAATGTAGTTGGGTCAACCATTTCATGTACATTATGTTGAGCGTTAAATACAGCTTCTAGTTTACCTTCATCTTCTGATAATGCAGAAGGTCGTTCAAATTCAGAAGAATCATAATTCCAATACCCAGATACAATTTTAATCTTGATACGGAAGTTAGCACCTTCGATAAGATCGAAAGGATTTACAGCTTCTTCATCTGCAAACTCAGGTTGCATAGCACCCATTACTTTATCAAAGATCTTTTGACCAAATTGATAAATCATAACTTTACCTTCATTTGAAGGGTTAGCTGGATCCTTTACTACTAAAACGTTAGCATAGTATGACGTACGACGTTTTTGTTTACGAGCAATCTCTTTATTAGACTCGATACCAGTATTCCATAATTTAGAATTATATTCTGATACCGGGTCTTGTTGACCAACAGTGGTAAGAGACTTTTCAATGTACCACTTACCAGTAGGGCCTTGAAAACCATGCGAGTAAACTCTTACCCAAGGTGTTTTATTTACATCACTACCTGGTAAAAATCTTACTACCGCATAACCCGTATTATCAGTACCCATTTTAGGTTTCCAAATACGATCATCATCACCTGAACGGTTTTCTGTATTTACTTCTTTTTTGAGAGTTTCCGTCATAGTGCTGAAAGCTTCTTGACGGTTCTTTAGATAATCTTGAAACGACATTTATATTCTCCTGTTTCTCTGTTTCGTAGTTTCGTTATAATAAGACATTGCGTGCAACATCTATAATATTTATAAGGTTATTTGAAAGTTTTTTCTTTACAAATGGTTTATACTTTACGACCTTGTTAATGTAATCAGGCCAAACAAAAGGAACCTTAACCACCTTTTGATGTTTCTCTATGTATGGAAAAATTTCATCTAACATACAAACTGTTTCAATTGAAATAGTGTTATTAATACAGTACTTATGAATCTCTGGTATTTTGTCTTCGTTACAAAAAATCATGTTAGCTGGATTGTTTAATTTTATAAAATGTAAATCTTGCTCAAATTTAGATGGGAAGTTTTTGAATATAGCTCTATACTCTTCCATTTTGGGTTTAGACATATTACGAATCCATTCTTTAGGGTTTTCTAAAAAATGAGCTACAAAGAAATCTTCTCTATCTTCTTTGCGTATAATTTTCGTAAGTTTTTCAAAGCTAAAGATATCATTACGAGCTGAATACGCGTCCGCAGAAGCCTTAACTTTTCCGTTGTACTGGAAGTAATCATAATTAGTACTGAAATGACGTTGCAAAGCCAAGTACATAATATATACTTCATAACCATCTTTTGTCAAACAATTTTACCTGTCTTATACTTAAGCATGTTCAATTCCATTGCATCAGCTTCAATCTTTTCTTTAATTACTTTAGGTAGTGCTTTCTTAACCGATTCAAATTCGATATTATATCTTTCGCATATCTCAACTGTACATTCAATATAGTTAAGTTCAGGAGATATCTTTTTTAATGATTCTATTTCCTCTGACAAATTTTTTACTCTTCTAGTTATTTCACTATCGGTAGAAAACATTATTCTTCAAAACCTGTCTGTGGATAATGTTTGTCAATAGTACGTTGAGCTAATGTAGCTAAATATTGATCAATAATATGTTCGTTTTTATCTTGATAAAAATCGCGAACCATTTCCAATATTTTTTGTTTATCATTATCTGCTAACTGGTTAGCAGTAACGAAGTTTGTAATATCCATAGCCGCTTCTGCTATATCACTTGGCTTGAGAAGATTCATATTGTTTAATCCTTTCTCTCAATTGTTCAGTCCAATGAATAATATCTTTACCTCTAATAAAGAACTCTTGAACTGAGCCATCTTGTACAGATATTAACACTAATATCTGTTTTGGTAGTTGACCTGTTAACTCGTAGAATGAAGTGAAGTAGAACGCGCCTTGTATGTAGTAGTCGTGTATATAAGACTCTCGCTTAACAGACTTCGCTGTCTTGAAGTCAATAATTGTGAGCTCACCGTCATAGTCCGCAACGCAGTCAACAGTTCCGGCGACATGTAATTTATGAGAGAACAATCCTGATTCAAGTGCTTGTACATTATCTATCCTATCTAAGTAAGGTCGAATTCCCCTAAACAATAACTCGCCAGAAGTAGAACCAAGATCATCCAGAGTTTGATTGAGCAAGTAATCTTCACAAAGCTTATGCATAGAAGTACCACGTGTTGTAGCAGCTGTAGTAATTTTGTTTGCCATTTCTTCGCCAACTCTCTTACGCCACGCTTTAAGTGCAGTAAGATCTTTAGTTTTAGAAAGGACAGTTGTAATAGAAGGATATTTAGTTTCCTCATTAACTGCATATCTGCGACCCTCATTAGAGTTTATCTGTTTAAGCTTCGGTAGATCTGCCCAAATGTGATTGAACTTTTTTAACATCTTCTTTTGTAATCGTAGCATCGCTTAGTTCAAACATATGTTCTAATAATATATTTTCTAAAATACTTCGCAAACCACGAGCTCCTGTTTTCTGTTGTTTAGCTAACACGGCTATCTCATATAAACTATTATCGTCAAAACTAAGAGTTTTTTCTGAATGATTAAAAAGTTCTTTGTATTGGTATATTAGATTGTCGTCAACTTTAGATAGAATATTAACTAAATCTTCTACAGTTAATTCATTGAGTACCGCTAGTAATGGTATACGACCTAGTATTTCTGGAATGAAACCAAACTCCTCTAGATCTTCTGGTTTAGCTTGATGTAATAAACCAAGATCAGATGTAGATTGATTAAGTGCTGCACCAAAACCAAAATTAGTTGTAGGACCTACTTTAAGTCTTTTAGCTACTATTTCTTCTAAATCTACAAAGGCTCCACCTACAATAATAAGTATATTGGATGTATCAATAGTAAATTTTACTTTTGCAAATCCTGTTGATCTTTCTACATCTACTTTAGTACCTTCAATAAGTTTAAGCAAAGCTTGTTGTACAGCTTCACCACCAACATCTCTATTTTTACCAGGTATTTTTCTTTTAGCTATTTTATCAAACTCGTCAATAAAAATTATACCAGTACTAGCTGCATCATAGTTACCTTGTGAAGCATCTACTAAACCTTCAATAAGAGAATCAACATCTTTACCTACATAACCTGCTGCAGTTAAACTATTAGCATCAGCAATATGACAAGGTATCTTTAAAAATTCAGCTAACTTTTTAACTAAAAATGTCTTACCAGAACCAGTTGGACCTAATAACATAAGATTAGTTTTGTCTAATCTTTTTTCATAATCTGATTCTTTGTATATAAGTAATCTTTTATAGTGGTTATGAGCTGATACTGATAGCATTTTTTTAGCTCTATCTTGACCTACTACAAATTTATCTAAGTATTCATAAATTTCTTTAGGGTCTGGTAAATTAAAAACGCCACCTTCTACTTCGTCAAAAGATAATTCTACTTTATCTCTAACAGCAGCTAGCTTACGCTCAAAGAACGCTTTTTCGTCTTTTGAAATTGGTTTCATTATATAAGATGATCCACAGCTTTTGATAATGGGTTTTGTTGTTTAAGTAGTCTCATTCTGTCTTTAAAACCTTCAGGCAACCTTCCGCTCTCAACAGACTTACCGCCTATAAAGGTAGGAGTACTTAAAGTGTATTCTAAATCCGGATTATTATTCTTAAATTCAGCTAGATCATTATAGCTTAAAGTGTGTTGTTCGATTTCACCGGATTTGTTTATAAAATTATAAACAGGCATTATAATGATTTTCCTTCTTCTTCAAATAGCTTTCTACACAACTGTTCGTAGAACTCTTTAAAACTATTATAGTCATCAAACAGTTCAGGTTCTAAATCCATTATATCAGACAGCTTATTCCATGCAATTCTGCCGGATTCTATAACATCTTTGTTGTCTTGTGGTTCCATTAAATATCTCCTAAAACAATTATAAAATTTGTCATAAATAATTTATGCCTAATAACTTATTTAATAGATATAGAGAACTAGCAGCCAAAGCGGAAATTTCAATGGGATCAAAAGAATCCATTGAATGGTTTAGAAATAGAATAAGAAAAGATTCTAGAATAAGAAACCACGATAGAGTTACTAAGAATCTCAAGAAAGAAAGACCCGGTCCAGGTAAACTTATGACATATGCTTATGACCCTAAGTTTAAAGAGACTCTTAAGTATTATGATGAATACCCTCTAATAATTATGCTTGATATTAACCAAACAGGGTGGTATGGAGCTAATTTACATTATCTACCTCCACAATTAAGAGTTACGTTATTAGAAGAAATTGATTACAGAAAAAAACCTTTAAGAGCTATCGCTTCCGCGTTAGAAAACAATCCCATTACTAGTGTTTGTCTTAAGAGATATCTAGTAAAACAAGTAAAATCTCCTCCTGTGACTATACCTAAAGATGAATGGGAAATAGCTATACAGTTACCATTTGAAAGCTTTGTAAAAGCAGGTCAAAAGAAAGTATGGAGAGATAGTAGGTTAGGTATATGAATATAGGAGAAATGAAAGCAAAGCTGTCTACGCAAGGGATAGCAAGGGACAATAGGTGGCTATGTAGGATATACCCACCTAAAGGTTTAACTTCTACTAATAACGCAATTAGTAATTTGCTGTCTAGAGGACCTTTAAACGTTAATGTTAACTTACCTGGTTTAGATGCTGCTGATGCTGCTGTAAATGGATTGAATGATATATTAGATATCGGTAATGATATAATAGGTTCTAATTTATCTTTACCAACTCTTGGTTCTGTATTAACTAATACAAGAGGTGTAACAGAAAGTCTTAATTTATTTTGTAACGCAGCTGAATTACCTGGAAGAGATATCTTAAGTATGGAATATAGAGATTATGGTGAATCTAGACAAATAGGGGTTAGACACCAACACGGTGATTTAACATTAGTTTATTATAGCGCAGAAGACTTAAGAGAAAGAAGATTTTTTGAAAACTGGCAAGATATAATTTTTAACCCTAAAGCTAAACAGCATGGTTATTATAATGAATACACGGCAAGAATGGAAATATCTAAATACGATCAAAGCTGGAGTAAAGAAACTGCTGAATATAGATTTAATGAAGTATATCCTACTAACGTTGGCGCACAGGCGTTACAATCAGATCAAGGCGACTTACTTAGACTAACAATGACGTTTAAGTATCATAATTATGAAAGGATCAAATAATGAGTCAGCTTAAGAATATTAAAATTAATACACCTACGTATAGAGAGATAATTCCTTCTAATAAAACAGAAGTTAATATCACACCTTTTAAGGTAGGAGATGAAAAAGTTTTGTTACTTGCTTCGGAATCAAAAGATGTTAACCAGATGGTAGATGGCTTAAAATCAGTTATCTCTAATTGTGTTGATAACATACAAGTTAACGAATTAGCTTCTTTTGACGTAGAGTATTTGTTTTTAAAAATAAGAGCGGTTTCAGTTGGAGAAACTGCTGATATTATGATGACTTGCTCTGAATGTGAAACAGCAAATGAAGTTAAAGTAGATCTAACTAAAGTAGAATTAAGAGGTCTTGAAGAGTTTAAAACCAATATAAAAATTACTGATGACATTATGTTTAAAATGAAAACACCAAACATTGATAGTTTTTCTAAAGCAGAAAATAATCCAGATAGTATTATTAATTTTATTGCTGGTAACGTTGAAAAAGTATTTTATGGTGAAGAAACTATTGATGTGGGTCCAAACGAAATAGCTGATGTAGAAGGTATTATTAATCAATTAACTTCAGCACAATTTTCAGACTTACAAAATTATGTTCTTAAAATACCAAAAGTGTCTTATGATACAGAGTACACATGTAAACATTGTGGTACGGTTAACACTAATACATTAGAAGGATTATCTGATTTTTTTTAATAAGCCTCTCTCACATTGACCTAATTAACTACTACCAGTTAATTTTTAATATGAAACAACATCATAATTGGTCAGTAGAAGAAATAGAAAATATGATACCGTGGGAGAGGGAAGTTTATGTCTCTCTTTTGAGACAACATATTGAAGAAGAAAATGAGAAAATGAGAAAACAAAATGGCAGAGTCTCCTGAACTTAAAACTCTTAACTCGATTAAAGCTGTATTAGCAGATAAAAACGCTAATGAAAAAGCATTAAAAGAAGCATTTGAAAGCAGTCAAAGAGCGTTTCCTGCTCAAGAATTTAAAAACTTGACTACCAAAATGGGTGATGATATTAAAGATACCAGAAAAGCTTTAAAAGCTAGAATGGCTGATGATGGTGCTGATGGTGTAGCTTCGGGGTTAGGTAAGTTTCTTGGTGTTGATTTTAAGAGTGAGTTTTTTGATAGATTAAAAATGATTGGAACTGGCTTTGGCGAAATTAAAAAAGGGTTTAAAGATTTAGGTACAGCTTTGGGTTTAAACAAAGTTGCAAAATCAGTGGGAGGTTTTTGGGATTTCTTAAAAAAGATATTAGCGGTTGGTCTAGCTACAGTTGGTTTTATTTCTTTCTTAGAAGGTTGGAGTGCTGCTGATAAGATATTTGGAGAAAACGCAACGTTTGGAGAAAGACTATCTTCCGGATTAGCTTCTGTTATACAATCTTTCACAGGATTAACAGATGGTGAAACTG
>UEXN01000949.1_pt1 | contig 25176 bp, 15 predicted proteins | sample 1796711 | NCBI WGS metagenome assembly UEXN01 (sample SAMEA4772470, study PRJEB27181) | metagenome | reverse complement strand
GCCACCGCCACCGCCGCCGCCACCGCCGCCGTTGTCGTCATCGTCGTCGTCGTCACCGCCGCCGGGTTCTGCACAACAATTGGGGTCGTTAAGGCTCTCGCAGTTGCATCCTGTTTCTTCATCAACTTCAGTAAAGCCGTCTGGACATTTAGTTGCTGCAATGGTTGTGCTGATAAATGCGCATTCCGGTTCTCCATCACCTTCATCACCTTCATCACCTTCACCCCCCTCTGTGCATCGGCATTGACAACAGGTAACCTCTGGACATGGCGGTTGTCCCTGTCGGCCGCAATCATCATTGCATGGGGGCTGAGTCCCATCAGGACATGCTCCGCACAGTTCTGGACTACATGGAACATCATCTCCTTGATATGTTCCATTAAATTCAGCACAAAGATCTGATGTCGTTTCGGTGCATACTATTTGACCGTTCGCTAGTGTAAGACAACACGCTCCAGTCAAAGGACATTGAACTGTACAGTCTTGATTTGGTCTAAATTTATCTCTAGTATTAGAACACTCGGTTTCAGGTAGATCGGGTATGCAATTATATCGTTCATTTTCATAATCCCATTTACAGCAAGATCCAGTGGGATCTGACGGGCAAGGATCGCTATTACATTTGTCCCCCTCATTCCATATACCATTGCATTGGAATTCGTAAGTTTCGGTGCATTCAAAAGTGCCGTCTGCTAATTGAGTGCAGCATGCATACTTATCATCGATACTAGGGCATGGATTGACCTCGCATGTGACTCGTTCATTTTGATCATTAAATCCTTGCCACTCGCCACCACTTGCTATGCAATCTTCTTCTCTTGTTGCATCAGTGCATTGGAAACTATTACTACCAGAATCAAAGGAACAGCATGCAGAAAGATTTTCTAACCCATCGATGCAGCAATCAATATTTGCGCATTGAGTGGCATGACCCATGAACACACCGCCGCGGGCCCGACAATCGTAAGCATAAACTGAATCTTCGCAATATTGCTCTTGTTGATTTTCACCGTCTGGAGCAGTGAAACCAAAGCAACATGCTCCTTCATATTTAATGACTTCGCAACAATTAACATAACCACATCCTGCTGGAGATCCCGGTGGAGGAGCGATCGAAATTCCACCCAAAATTTCCTCACATTGAATTTGGGAATAATCGCCCAGACATTCACCGTTTCTACAGCAAGCCAGGGGTGCTAAGCATGGATCGTAACAGAATCTATCTCTGTTTGATCCGTCATTTGGATATGTGGGGGTGTCTTCATCCTCTCCACCCTCTCCGGGGTTGTCGATGTCTGGATCTCCAAAGAAACCGGGTTCATCTGGATTATCTTCTAAACCACAAGCGACTCCTATCCAATAGGTTCCGTTGTAAAATTCACATTCCTCGGGACTGACATCTTCGTTGCATTCTCCTTGGGAACAGCAAACCCCTTTTCTTTCACCGCAACCATTTGCACATGACTGAAAAGCAGAATACGCTCCACCTAATTCTTGAGTGCAGGTAAATTCATCAACAAAGTCTATACATTCATAACCAGTATCAGTTGCTTGAAGACAACATGAACCAAAGGATCCAGAACTTTCGCATCCGGTGACTCCATACCCTCTCGCTGCGAATGTACCAAACCACTTATAAGTATCTCCGGCAGCACTAAAGTCTTTGATTCCTGTGAAGTTAACTATATCTGATCCGCAACTAAAGTAATCTTCTTCGTCTTCGAAAAATACATTATCTGGGAATTTCCATAAGTAATTTCCGTTGACGACGGCAGTAAAACTAATCACCTGTTCCAAATCATCATCTAATTGGTATCCAGTAAATCCTTTGATACCAACTCCCGGCCAGTTTGCATTAATATTAATTACTGTTCCGGCGGAAAGATCTAGTAAAATTCCTTCGCCTGGTTCCGCGTCACCTTGTCCTATTGCGATTGATCCAGTGATACCCACGACATCTGTTGCAGAGAAAGGACCAACGGTTTGAATTTTATCATATATTTTTAAAGCGGATCCGGTATCACTTGTGGATCCCATAAAATCAAGTGCATTTCTTTTTCTGTCGGTATTAAAAACTGTAGGACTTTGTATTGATAAATTATCCGCAGTAGTTCCATGCACTACATTTCCCTGAAAAAGATATGCAATTCCGCTTGCTCCGCTAAATCCAATTGCAATTTCTTGAGCAGAAAGGGTTGCTCCAATAATAACAGAAGTTCCGTCACCAGTAACTTCGATGATACCGTCTCCGGTTATGGAAACAAACTCAAAAGTATTACCCTCGGTAATTCCACTAGGTCCACTGAGAAACAACTGACTTCCTCTAGTTGTTAAATTTTCTCCTGTAACTTCGCCGGACCAAATACCAAGATCGCCAGTCAAACCATTTATTGTTATTTCGGTTCCGTCGCTCAGAACTAATATGAGTCTTCCATCATCTCCATACTTACTAGAAAATAAAGAAGGTCCACTCGCACCCGTTGCGCCTGTTGATCCCGTAGGACCACTGTTTCCTGTGGGCCCCATAGGTCCAGTTGCACCTATAGATCCAGTTGTACCTTCAATTGCTGTTATAGCATTTATAGAACTACTTCCTCTACTCATAATAGAACATCTCCGCCACACGAACATGGACCAGATTGATTTTTACAATCTAGATTTGTTGGGTATGATTGTGGGTTATAGCAAAGAGGACTTGCGATATAAATTGGTATTCTCTTGATAAGTCTCACCTTTGCCGTTTCGTTTGTCTTGTGCTTACTATATATCTCTCCTACTGTGCCTGAGTTGGAAAATTCTTGACTAAAAGCATAGTATCCACTTGCTGCCTTATACGCAAGATCTAGATCTTGCATCCAAACGGATGCATCATAATCATTTTCGGTTTGCACACCCAACCATTCAGATGGTTTTCCGTAAGGAAATTCTCCATTTGCGGTATTTTTAATTTTTCCTGATGTAGATGACCAATATGTCCCCGCCATATTAAGTGCAATTCCCTTTTCATTTTGAAGATATAGTAGATGATTTAATTCTGTTATACTCGGGACATACCACTCACCACTAACCTTACCCATTGCAGATTGACTATTTTGCTGTTCCCACATAGTTTCATAATTTAACTTAAATTGATTTTCGTTATTTTCAATTTCTGTTTGTGTTGCATCTGCTGGCCAAGGATTCAGTGAATCATCTATCCACCTATCATATGCTTCATCATCAAATCCAAACACATTATCCCAGAACCATAAGTTTGAGTTTGGAGTTAAATTTGGATTGCCATGTAATCGAGAATTAAGATATCCGTCTGTCGGTGAAGTTGCCCAATTTTTAAGAGGCTCTTCACGAATTGATGTTCCAATTCGATTTGCAGTACCCCATACAAAGTCAGCAGACTCGTTGTCTAGTTTCTCATCCTCGGGCTTGACAACAATTGCCCATCTTCTGTGTATTGAATATCCTGCTCCATATATTTCTGTTGCAAATTCATTATATTTTGCACCATCTGCACCTTCATATTCTTCGGTGCTGTCGTCAAAGGGATTATTGAGGAGCAATCCTATTTCCGAAAGGTGTCCTTTTTTATAATTTAAGATGGCGACGGACTCATCGTTTCCGACTGATCGGACATGAATTGCTGGTAAGTGATCACATGGAGCAGTCGGATCATAATATCCCACTGTAGGTTGATAATTCCGAGGAATAGTATTACCCAAAAGAGCCATATCCCTAATTGTTAAACCTCTTGCTGGTAATGGATAATCTTCATTGCCGCATTCATTTGCGGGATAACCGAAATATCCAGCATATTTATTTCCATCTACATCTATCTCTGCACCAAGATCATATGAATGACATGGGTTTATACTGACTTGACATGCTTCATTAACTGTATCAATGCAGTCGGGATCGTCTGGATCACAGGGATCCTCGCAGCATCTTCTAAAGATTGGATTTCCGTTATTATCATATCCAACAAGAACTAGATCGTTTACATTAGGATCGCTATCACTGCTATAACAAGAACTTCCTGCACCTTGATAATGTCCATTTGCTTGATAACATTGAAGAGCGGTATAGTTATCATAACAGTTAGTTCCGGGAACTCCATCTTCTTCTGAACTAATACAACAAGCACCGGGGAATGAATCAATACAACAATTGTAACCATTTGGATTTAACTGGAAATCATAAGGTCTGCAATTTTTACCAGCATGAAAAATTCCATCAACTAATGCACAACTTTCTTCGTTAAAGGAATAACACACACCATTAACACAACATGCACCTTCTTCTCCGGGACAAATGTCTGGACATTCGCCTAGAGCAGCACATGTGGGAAGATTGGGGAATACAAGACCGTTGAACTTGTCACATTTTTCTAAACTAGTATCAACGCATGTTCCATTTACACAACAAGGAACTGTGTCTTGGCATTCCGGCCCCTCGTCCCGAACAGCACAGGCAGTAGTTCCAAAAGTTCCAAGAAGATTATCACAATATGATTTTGTGACATAATCTAGACATTGTGTTCCATACTTTCCAGTTAAAATATCAGGAGAAGAACAGAAGCAACATGATCCAACTGTATCATTGAAAGAAGACATTGTAATCCCGTGGGGTTTATGTCTTGCAAACTCAAAAGTTATTGGGGTGTCATCTCCGCCAGTTCCGATGTCAATAAAAGGCTTTAATTGAAAATTACTATAAATTTCCGAACTTGCTGATGATGCTGAGTCTTCAAACAAATCATTTTTTGGTAAAGCAAAGCCATCTACATTATCTCCTGTTACCGCTTTACTTTGGTTAAACCCTGCATAGTCGTTGAAAGTAGAAACATTGGGAAGCACTGCTAAACTGGCTGGGAGAATCCAGTTGTTTGCATATGATTTGTCCCATCCTATGGTTGGAGTGTGATATATGTCACTATTAATTGCTCTTTCAATTAATCTAGACACTATGGCAGAAAAAGTGTTTCCTAAAAATGTATTTAAGTTACTTGTAACTGCTGATCCGCTGTTACCGTCGTTTACATATAGAAGTCTTCCTACTTCTCCCATTTTTCCGGGTAATGTAATCCCTTCAAGAATTATCATTTCATTCGCATCACCGCGAACATTTACTCTATTACCCTGAACATTTAGTGTTCTAAACTGTGCAATACTAGGAATAGGTGTTCCGCTTCCATCACCAACACCAGGCCCTGAAATTTCTTTAAACCCTTTGAATACTTTTGCGTGATCTACTAAGTCTTGATTTTCGTTTGATATGTTGTAACTAGCGTCAGTAAGAATTCCATCAGAATTTGAGCCAGTAAAACCTATTATTTCAAATGTTAATCCATCTTCAAGAGTAAATGTAATACCTTTGATGTCTCCGCTCTCGAACGAAACTGCACCAGAAATTCCATTACCAGTAGCACCAGTAGATCCCGTTGCTCCTGTCGCCCCGGTATTTCCTGTGGGACCAGTAGGACCTGTAGGTCCAGTTGGACCCTGACTACCTTTGATTACTCTTAAAAGTCTGCTGCTTCCTTTGAATGGCATTAAATGTCTCTCAATACTGGCGGAATTTGCCAAGATTTGTCTAGTTGAAGACCTGCTGAAGGTCCAGTAGTTCCGTAAAGTCCATCACACCTTACCAATCGGATGGGTCTTACTTTATATTTATTCGCAGTTCTATTCTTTCTGCCAGAAACAAAATCAGTCAACGATCCGGATTCCGGGAACTTTAATGCCCACGCTACACTGCCAGGTCCATCAACACTTCCAACTTTCTTACCTTCACCGCCAGTATTTCCGTTAAAAGAACCTGTAGAAGACCAATGCCATCCAAGGAAAGGCGTTCCTCCGTTCATCAGCAATTCACTATTTAAATCAAAACTATATGGGGAGTTTCCGTCTCTCAAACAATGCGAAGCAAGGAACCCTAATTCATCATGACTCGGAAGATACCAAGGAGAAAGTGTTTTTGGATTTGCAGTTGCTCCTTGAATTTCAGATGTCAATCCATCGGGTAATAGTCTAACCGCTCTTGCAGAAGTATAATTTCCTCCAGTAACCGCTGGACCGAATATAGTAGATTCAAAATTACCTCTAGAATTGAAGTTTATATATTCTGCATTATCTGAATTAACCATTCGGATTGTATTGAAGAGTCCCCAGTTTCTTCTCCAGAAACCATTTGGACTTCTTGGGGGTATTGTTGCTATTCTCATATTCCAGTCACTTCCCAGTGATCTTGCATATGTACAAGAAGAAACCAAACCCTGTTCCAGTACACAAGCATCAGAACCACTAGCGACTAATGATGACCAATAACCCTCTAAAAATTTTCCGATGTCTTGATATTCTTCATCGTAAATTCCATAATTTTCCGCTCTTGGATTTTGTAGATTTATGGTTGGACCCCAAGAAGATCCGTAATTTGACCAAACAAAATCTTGAGTAACTCCTCTGCTTGGAGTCGTGAGTTTATTTTCCCCATCGATTGCAATAGGATCAAGTGCAACAATCATTAAGTATGAATCTGGTTTACTTTCATTTTCGCCAGGAACACTATTGGAGGATATATCTGAACATGACAAATACTGATCTCCAGATGTTCCGAACCCATATCCATGATGATCATATGGTGTTCTATAGATATCCGCAGTAATTTCACTCATAGACATATAACTGGCTGTAGTTCCGCATTCATTTGTGAATGATGTGCTTTGTCCAACGAATTGTTTTTCTGCACCGGCAACATATGAGTAGTATGGATTAAATATACCTACAACCAGTCCTCCACCAAACAAATCACCTGGCTTTATTAATTGATTATCGACAATTCCGAAGCACGAAACATCATTTACATTTGGACAAGACAACTCTGCGCAGGTTGAACCACTTCCCGCATAAAGTCCGCCAGCATCAAGACATTCATCATAGTTTTCATTATCTACACATGAATTTTTACCTAAACAGCAAGATCCAGTTCCAGTAGAGCAAATATTATTTTCGAAGTAATCTATACAAGAAGTACCAAGCCCTCGGAAAAATCCACCATTTCTTATACAATCAACTTTGGTTTTTTGTTCACAGACTCCAAGTCCATTGCAACATGCACCAATACCAACAGCAGCAGAAGCACAAGACATGCTGTTGCAAAGTTTACCGTTTCCGCCAAATGTAGTTTTAATGCCATTCTGTTTGTTTAAATTTAAACACTCGTCGCATGTTAATAATTCACATTGTGTTGTGTTATAAATTTCATTGTATATACAGCAAGCACCTCGTTGATTGCATATTCCCCCACCCGTGTTTCCTGTGTTTCCACAAGTAGTTCCAACTCCGTGGAAAAATCCAGTACAACCACTGATAGAAGACTCAGAACATATACCATTTCCTTCGCAACAAGCGCCTGTTGCTTCGACTGCACCCTGTTGACCGGGATTGAAGGGATTATTTGTTGCCAAAGAAAATGGTTCCAAGTCATTACAACCGAAAGCAGTGTTTCCAGCGGCACTGTCATCACCCCACTTAACTAAATTACCATACCATTGGTTTGGAATCCAGAAAAAGTTTAAAATATCAATAGATCCACTAAAACATGGAGTTTTACCAAAGGGAAACAGGACATTATTAGAAAATCTTTGAGTTATGGGAGTTGTTCCGGTTGCACCCTTTACTATAAGCGTAAATGACCCTCCGTATTGAGGATTTTCTGGGTTTGCTATATCAAACAGAGCAGGACAACTTGGATCACATCCCTTGGAATTTAAATCAATTTTAAATAATTTTGCTTCTTCTGGATTTAAATTAAATTGGTAGGCAACTTGATCTTCTACGCTATTCGCACCTTCTAGGGTTACGCCGCTTAAAGTTACTTCTTTTGCAGTTTCTCTGTAGTCTTTGACTGTAAATGATTGAGATTGGGTGTTTGGATCATAATTTGTATTATCTATAGAAATAGGTTCTCCGTCACCCGGAGCAAATGTAATAAGTGAATTTTGAAGTGTTGTTCCGGTTAAGTTTAAGTAACCGTTTTCAATTAGACCAAAGTCATCAATTGTCACCACAATTTCAGTGTCAGTTTGTGTTACATCAACAAAATCACCGCTAGTATAAGTGTTACCTTTAAAACTGCGAAGAGTCAATCCAGTATATTTTGAACCACCAGCAGATGCTAAGAGTGTTATTCCGGTTCCTTTATTGTCCCCGGTAATTCCAATTATCGCTGGACCCGTTGGGCCTTTCACTACAAAGGAACTTAATGAAAAAGATCCATCATCAAAAGATGTACCAATGATTCCAGAATTTAGATAATTATCGATAAAGGAAATACCAATTCCTGTATTTCCTGTACTACCTCTTACACCTGCACCCGTGGGCCCACTAGACCCTGTTGGACCTACAGATCCAGTAGGTCCAGTTGCAGCGGTAGCACCTAATATGGATATTCTGCTGCTACCGTAAATCACTAAGAGGCTCCGTTAATTTGCGATTCCAGTGTTTCTATTCTAGAAATTATGTTGTCTAATGTAGATGAAACATTAGAATATGTATTACCCAAAACGAGTTCAGATAAAACTGTCATGTCTTTGACTGTCACATTTGTCGGAATACTAACTCCAACAACATCCCTTACTTTAATTATTGTTTTAAATCTAGGAGTAATGTCGGTGTTTAAAACACTAAAAGTAATCGGACTATTATCTGCAACAGATGGAACCATAACTGATGTTATAACTGCTGATTTTACTGTTCCTGTAATTGGCTGACCAGGGGTTGCAAGAGTTATTGTTATCGGTCGATCTGTGTCGTTTGTGAATTCCTTTGCACTTGGACTCATCTGAACTGTAATCGATGAGGCATTAACCGATGTAATTAATCCTGATGTATATACAACTCCGTTTGCAAAATTCTGTGTTATAGTTGCTCCAACAAGCGCAGATGAAATTGTAACACCATTTAATATTAATGTCTGAATATATCCGTAAGTTTTACCTGCAAAAACATAGTAATCTGGATATAATGTTACACTTAAATTTAAAGGACTAGATGCATCTGCTGAAGTTTCTAACCATCCATTGGGAGTCAATGAAGTTTCTGGTACTTTCACGAAAGATCCAATAGGCAAAGAACTTTGTGTTTCTGCAATCAGATCTCCGCCTATTTGATATCCGATATAATTTAGAACTTGAAAATTATATGATCCCGAAGAATCTGTCATTCTCTGTAAAACGGGTTTTGCAATTGTGCCAGGTTCTGTTGGTGCAAGATTCATGAATCCACCAGAAACACCATCACTTAGGAAGAATATATCATTTCCTCCAGATGCACCCAGTGTTGATCCGAAGACATCTTCGTTATATTCAAAATTACTTGATGGATGAGTCATTGTACCCCGGAGAACAACCGTTAAAGATCCATCGGAGTCTATAGATTCTACAACTCCAACAACTTCTGAATTTTCGTTATTGTTTGCCTGTGATCTGCGATATGTGCCAGTAGTTCCAAACGGAGTGGGTTCAAATCTAATTGCATCTCCATTGGTAATTCCTGCATCCAAATCATAAAATTCAGAAGTTCCATCTAGATTTAATAATAATCTAGATGGAATTCCTGTGGGATTTTGGGTAACATTGTTACCTTGTAAATTGGAACTTGCGCTACAGCTCATTCTTATGTCCTCTTAAAGTTCTTGTTAATATCTGCGTCTGCAACATAGTGAACTGCAATCTTATCTCCGTCTAATACACCACCAAGAAGATCTAAAACGAATCCATCTTTAGATATAGTGCTTGATATAGTTGGATTTCCTGTAATTGCAGTTCGAGTATTTCCGTTAACATTTTTACTACCAGATGTTTTTCTTAGATCAAGTGCTTCGTATGAATTAGTTGCGCTTAAGTTCAGTGCATCCCCGCAGAATCCAGAACTTGGAGAGAAGTAATCTATATCCGATACTTTTCTTGTGCTGACATCAAACTTTTGGTAGTGAGTGTTTGTTACATCATTTTGGAAAACGACGGGAGTAATATCAGATCGAAGAGGATTAATCATTGTTGCAGTTTGGGGTGCAACCTCCACATCGTATGATTTTTGATATCTTCTCTTTAGTCGATCTAACTCTGTGTTATAATCAATTGATGTTGGTTTACTTGCATAATTACCCTTTTCAAGTATAACTTGCGCGAGATCAACAAACCCAGAAGCTTCAATCACATCAAATCCAATTGATGCATAATGATCACCTTGTACTTTAGTGCTTCCCGGTCCAACACCCTGAAGTGCCACTTTATATCTTTGCCAGGAAGTTCCAAGAGAAATTGTTCCCAATTTCTTTTCATTAAACGCAGTCCCTGTTCTTGCTCCATCAAGGAAGTATTGATTATAATTTATATTGATGGGAGTTGATGAGTTTTGAGCCTTTGCGTAGAAACTTAAAATATACGGAGTGTTCGATGCAACTTGAGAATCAGGTATTACATTTTCTAATCGCAAGAAATCAGAATCAGGACCAGTTTCTCCAGTTGAACCTCCTGTGGCTCCACCAGTTGTACCAGTCACTCCACTTAAAGTAGATGTATATCGAGTATAATACTCGGGTGAACCAAGAACTTCGGTTTGTGCCAAATCGAATTCTTTTCTTTCAGTTCTGAATGTTCCTGTTGCAGAACTATTCGTTGGTCGAATACCATTCATTACTTTCCATGAGTCAGCAAAATACCACCCAGCATCTCCTGTATTTGCAGTTTTATCCAAAACTCCTCTTTGCCAGAATCTCATCGCTCCATTCTGTGCTTCGTTCATAGAGGGACCATCTTTGCCAAATTCACCGCGAGGATCTGTGCCATCACCGGAGTCATTTCCGAGTCCGTCAACACGGGACAGATTTGTAGAAAGCAAAACTGGATCTCCGGGGTTCTTGCCTACTAGAGGGATCCCAACTTGAAATGATGTTTGCAATCTTGTGATTTGCCCTGCACTGTCTTTATATGCAAGAGAACCTGACGGATCTGAGGTAGGAGCAACATAATAATTTGATGGGGTGACATAAATGGCGGCGTTAGCGCCATTGCCGGGATCAGTATTTACTGAAGTTAGAATTCCAGATGGACCATCTCCAGACATATTACCATCTTGTGGATAAAATACTCCAGATAAAGCGACTTCTACTAATGTACCATCTTCCCCGCCAGGGAAACTTTTAATGAAACCGACGAAATCATTTATAGAAGGTTTCCATGAGTTTGCACTATTCTTAAAGTCCGGAGGACTCATAGGAGGAATGTCAGGATCGTTTGCAGATGTTAGATAATACCCTCCATATATTTCACGAACTGCGGCGGTGGCACTTGGAGCAAGAGGACTTGCAACAAAAGTCGATGGATCTGTATATTCTGTGTCCATTACATCGAGTCGATTTGGAGTAGTAGCAATTGATTGTGTTTTTGATATTGCTGATCCCACTCTTAACTGTGTTGTACCTAGAGTAAATCCATCAAGTCCGTATGACAAGTCAATAATTGCACTATTAACTGCAATTGCACCAGCACTTGCACCAGAAGTTCCAGAACTTTCTCCTAAAAGTTGTCCTCTAAAGTGAAGAACATTACCCCTATCACCCGACAATCCAAGTAAGACAGGTTTTGATACAAGTCCAACAGTGTTGGGTTCGGTTGTTGTAATTTTACCTTTGGTCGTGGAAAGGAAGTAAACGCAATTCGTCAGTGTGTTACCTGTATCTAATGCACCACCCCAATCATTTAATGTCAAATTTCCATTAACAATAACATCAATATAATTAGATCCAACTGTTGAAACTAGACCAAGAACTTCTGCGTTTGTTCCGCTAGAAGAATCTGCAAGCGTTAATCCAATTCCGTATGTTCCGCCCGGAATACCACCATCGAATGCAATTGATCTGACTGCGTTTCCGAAAGTAAATCCAGCGGTTCCACCGCTATCCCCTGCATATAGTCTCAACCCAGTGGGGAGATTAAGAGCAGATGTATAGTTTAAAGCACCATTGATTGTTACATCGCCTTGGAATGTAACACCTTTAGTAATAGAATCACTAATTGAAACTAAAATGTCTCCAGAAGAAGCACCTTCTCCTGCCGCTGTAGTGCCGACAAGAACATCAATACCATCACCTGACAGTCCATCAAAAACTTTTATGTTGTTCAATTTAGCAATTATTTCATTATTGGTTTTGTTAAACCAATCATAGAAAGTATCACCTTGATCTAAAGAACTTATTTGAAATAAATTGTCTTCTACGCCCATTGTTTGTTTCCTCTAGTTCTATGTATTAAGATCAAAAAAGTAATCCATTCATAAATCGATAAGTAGTTGAAGAATCTACTGTAAACAAAGGAGCAAATTCATCTAAGTTCTGTTGAGTGCCACCGTTAATCGTTCCATCAGTAAAACCATTTGCTGCCCATCCAGTCACTGCAAGTAGATATCTATCTGCACCTTCCGCATTGAAATCTTTATCCCCCGAAGAGTTATCGTAAAGATTGGGATCTGCATTGACTCCTAATTTCAAATTAGTTATTCCAAATCCAACAGTCCCTGTGGAGTTTGCTGGAACATTTAAAGGAGCAAGAAGTGGTATGTAAATCCAATGTTTTAAATTGGTTTCTGGTTCTTGCACCAAATACCAACCAGCATTCACACTAATTTGATTATTGTTTCTTTGAATAAGATCAGGAGACAAAGGTGTCACTCCATCCCATCCGGGTCCATTTACTTGAATTCCGTCCGGGGGATTCATGATAGTTGAATTGATCCAATTAAAAATCATAGTATTTGTCAAAGTGCTATGAACATACATCATTTCTTGGATTTCGTTAAGTTCGGAAGCCTGTAGAGCATATCCTGGCTTAAAAGCAACCCCAACATAATTGCGAAGAAGACTAGCATTGCTGCTAAAATATTCAGAAAAAAGTCTGCTATAGTACGGAGACTCAGTGAACGGTAAATTTTGATTTTCGTCGAATGGCGTAAATGACAATTGATTTCTCCTATTGATCTGTCACAACTTGAAATTTTATAAGTTTAGTTGCGCGCCCATCAGTGTCTGATGGTATATCTATTTGAGCGGAATTACTGAAAAGAAGACTTCCGCTATTTGGTTTAATATCTGGAATTGTTGATGTTGTTATCAAGAAAGTTTCATCACCACCACCCACCGAAGTAACCTTAAAACTTTCACCGACACCAAACGAGGATGGGTTTGGTGTTGCAATTGAAACATTAGCTCTGTTCGTAAAAGAAGCATTTCTCTCGAATGAAGTAACTGTACCTTTTACTGCACCAGAAGATGTATTGAATGCGTTATTTCCGATTGGTATAAATTCATCAGTGTCGATTGTACTATTATCTTTCTTTCTTATTACTATAGAAGTAAGATTCGATTTTGCAGATTTTTGCGATATATTATTGGTTTTTGCAAAAACTGTTCCATCGGTATTTAAAACATTTTTAATTATACCATATCGAGTAAAACTTTTTTGATCGATTATAGAACTTATTCCGGAATCTTTTATAGCAACACTGAATAAAATTTTAGATACATTTAATAATTTTCTTGGGTTATCTTCGACATTATCTTCGACATCATCTAAACTTACATCAATTGCATCTATAAGCAAATTTTGTATATCGGTAGATGCGGCATCAGGAATAGTTAAAACATAATCTTCGCTGTAATTTTTACCTCGGTTTTTAATTTCTATACCTTCGGCGTAATATTTTTTATCTGATCCGATATATGTTATTAAATTAATTTTTGCATTGGATCCAGTTTCACTTCCAACTACAACTTCTGCGGATGGAACTTTTACCTCTCGATTGCTGAGGGATATTCCACTAAAATCTATAAAGGCAGATATAATTTGCCCATTATTTCTTGATCCATCTTCTTTAATTTTAATTTGATAATTGTTGTTTGTGTTTTCGTTTGGTTTCGAATTTTTAATTTTAGTTGCTTTATCTAAAACTGCAATTGACTTGGCGCACGCAGAACATCCTGCTGTACCTTCAATAAACACTACCTCTCTGTTAAGTCTTTCCCCATAAATTTGACAAGTAAAGCAATTCGATACATTAGAAATACAATCAACAAAGTCACCAACTGCATATGTTCCGTTGTTTGGCCACTTTTGTTCCTTTTCTTTTGCATATGTACAACAAGATCCAGTTCCACCAGAAGAACCTGATAATCCACAGATAGAATCATATCTATTTTCAAACCCGACTGTATTACTAAATTCTTGGAAATCTACAGTTGCATTTGGTACTGGCATATAAGATTCTGTTGTAAATCTTGCAATAGTATTATCTATTTTATAAAGTGCAAGCCATGTATATCCATCATCATAAGTTTTATATCCTATGGTGTGAGTAGGTGTCTTTGTTGAATTAGATTGACGAAATAAATCTTTTCTATTTTTTGCATTACTAGAAATACAAAGATATACAAAACCATTTTGAGTATTATGTACATAATATTGATCGTCAGTTGCATTTCCGCTGGCTAAAAATGGATCATAAACTTTTCCTGTCGTGTAATTTATTTTTTCAATGACCGGATGAACTTCATCTCTTCCTATGTTTCTTATGTAAGAAACATCACCCCAAATTCTTTTTCCTGCTATGGTATTATCTTCAGTGCTAGTAGATGTTCCTCCTATAAAGAAAGAATATGTGTCTTTTTTGTCTGGATTAGAAAACTCAGAATAAAACCTTTCAAGATTGCTATTCTTAAAACTAATCAAACTTTTTGCCGGCACCGGAGTGCTTACTGAATTTGCTGTTTTATAACTTACCATTTATTTTCCAATCTAGTCCTCGTATATATCATATATTAAACACCCAAGCAAACAAATCCAGCGGCGCCGCATGCGGATATTCCATCGTTTGGATTGATTGTTAATCCAGAGAATGAAGGTGATAATTCTAGGAATTGCCAAATATTAACATCGCCAAACTCGGGAGTTATTCCGCTTGGGATTTGAAAAGCCCATACCGGGTGTTTATGTGAAGGTGCGTTATATGTATATCCAACACCATAATGAGTGAAAGTTAAAGATGCCCCAGAACACCCAACGCAAGGCGGCACATCTACAGTAGTTCCTATGTAATATGCAAAATAGTTTTCTAGTGCTGGGAGAGTTGCATAAGGATCAAAATCGGAAGTAGATCCGCCTACAGGAACATAATCATTAATAGTTTTTTCAAAAAATGGTTTTAATCCAGCCGGATGAAGGATGTTTAGTAGAACATCAGAGTATTCATTATCATCTCTACCTACTTTGAGTAAGTATGAGTAATCTTGATACCACCAACCATCTCTTAAAACCGAACCGTTAAGGTAGGATCCACCCAGTGATGATATTTCGTCATAAGATCCAGTGGATCCAGTCTCTGCTGATCTAAAACCAGAAAATCTACCGCCATTTAATCGCATTATATGTTTTTTGGGGTAGTCTATTCCGATGTCTTCGCCCGAAGCACCAAACCCGGTTACTCCGTACAGAGTCTTGAAAAAGTATTTGTATGAACTCTCATTACCTTTTCTGTGATAAAATTCGGTTCTAATATTTCGAACAAAATTTCTAAATCTAGTTGAATCTTCGCTTTGATTTCCTCTGTTTTCAATTTTATCTTCAGGAAAACCTGCAACATATGCTAAAGTAATTTTTTTAAGAAACTCTATTTCGGTATTATCAAGAGCATAAAGAGATTGAAAATCTTCTAGATCTGTGTAGTATCCAGCACCTTTATCGTTATTTTTACAATACAACCAATCATAGTAATTAACTGCTAAATCTACAAAGTTGGAAGGAAGATCAGAATCTCTTTCCAAAATCCATTTTGGTATTATATGTGTTATGTCAAAATTATTTACGCACTGTGTGTCGTCATACGAAAATACAGTATTATCTTCAAGTGTTTGTTCGTCACCTTGATCTTCGTCTGGTCTAAAGGGCCCAGGCGGATCATTTGGCCTTGGCGGAACTCCGGTATTATTGTCATCATCTTTAGTGATATCGATCAATCCTGCAATTGCAAGAAGTTTTGCACCTTCAGATCCCGGTTTATTTTGAACACCTGTAGTTGGTTTTGGTCCAAGCATTAGTTAATAGATTCCTTTTTCACAGTAACTGCGAATTCAAAATTACTTAACAATTCTTGCTTCGATACGAAAGAAATTTTCTTTGGTCTTATTGATAAAGTAAATTCCCCCGTCAAAACGCCTGGATCTATTATAACAATTCCTCGCTCGTAGTTCACTTTACCCACATTTTCTTTAACCAGAACTAAAGTATTATTTTCTTCTTGGTATGCATTTATTTTACCATATCCAGTATCACTATTAAAATCTGCTGGATTCACCGAATTTCTTATAGTAATGGCATCACCTAAATTACCCACAGTCGGTGTCGAGGAGACTGACACAGAACTGGATTGTAGTATTGAATTTTTAGCGAGTACTTGTCTTCCGTTATTGCTTATTTTTTGTGCTATTTCTAAAGTTGTGCTAATTTCTGACGGATCTACATTTAAACTAGAATCAACAGAAGAAATTCCAGTGACAAGTTCAGCAAGATCTATAGATTTATTAAATGCTCTTTGACTTGTTGCATATGTGTCATTTAAATATGTCGTGATATTAGATTTCAATTGCTCTGCGTTTAAATTAGTTTTACCCTCATCATAAGTAACTGTCATTCCTAATCGTAGAATTGAAGATACTGGTCCAACATATTCTGGTAGAATTGAAATTGTTAATCGTTCTTGTAAGTTTGTAAGTGCAGTTTGTATATCAGTTATATCTGGATCGATTGATGTCGATCCTTCGTCACTGTTAATAAGAGAAACAAAAACCCTACCATAATAAGGAGGATCTTGTTCTTCTCCTCCCCACACTGTAAACTTGTAGTCGGAATTTTCTACTCCTTCACCTACAGGACTGTTTCCTATAATTGCAAGTGCATCTTGCTTTGTAACTGCTCTGTCTTGTGCTGCAAAGAATTTAGGCGCAAAGAATTTAATTGACTCTATATTTGGATCAGATGCACCACCTTCACTTAAACTTTTCGTTTCTACGATTGTGTTATCATTGAATGTTGTTGATGAAAAATCTGAATTAAAATTACCTACACCATTTCCAATTTCACCTGAACTTGTCACATAACTCAATCGTACCTTACTGCCTTCTGGGAGAGCAAGTCCTGCTTGTCGATCAACATCTGTTGCATAATTTCCACCAAACACAACAAAGAATCCTGCATCTGTTCTTTCCAAAAAGTAAACTCTAGATGTTTCATCTACATTCTGATTAATACTTCCCGATGAAATCCACTCTACAAATTTTGTATCATCTGGTGTTTTAACTTCCACGACCAAAGAGTTTATATCAATGTTTACGGTTGATATAAAGGCTTTTGTTCTATCTTGATTTAATATCGTTTCAATTTTATCAAAGAGTCTACTTCCTTGATGAACTTCTATTAAAGCATCTCCATTTTCGTCACTGGAATATGACTGGAATGTGAAGAATGTAAATGAACCGCCAGATTCATCTCGTCCTGTAAATCTTTGATATCGGGGTATTGTACTCCCGATTCCCCCTGCACGGAGTAATACTGTACTCTTTGCAGATTTTGCGCCGGGTACTGTATATCCTAGAGGTTTTGCTAAAGAAATTAAACTAGAAAGTTTTTGAGCAGTATCAAAAAACATTTCATTTGCAATCATATTCGAATAGAATGCATAATAAGTAGTATTGTATGCTAAAATATCAAGTAAAGTTGAAGCAGCAGAACCCTCAAAGTTATAGTCAGAAAAAACATCTTGGGTTTGGAGATACTGTTTGATGCTATCTTTGATATCATCAAACTCTAATTTTCCGATTTGAATTTCAGGATTTGCCATTACCTAACCTTTGTTATTTTTAAGTTGAGTGTTTGCGGAACTGGATCGTCTGTAATTGTGTTGACGATGTAATTGAGTGTAATCTCTAGAAAAAACGGTACGCTGTCATCAATGTTGACACTTTCAAATGTAATTCTAGGTTCATATGTTTCCAATTGTCTTTGAATAGAACTACCTAAAATTGCGATATCTGTGTCAGTTAAGATTTCAAAAAGAAGATTATAAATTCCAACACCAAATGCCGGATTAAATGGTTTTTCTCCCGGGCTAGTCAGTACAACCGAAAGAACTGACTGTTGAATTGCTTGAAGATTTCTTGCAACCGACAGATCTTTAGTAAATTGATTTTTGCCAAAATCTATATCAATATCAGAGTATCTTGATTTAGTTTTCATGCCTTATATAGGTTCCTATTGGGGTTGGGGTTGGGGTAGACTCTCGTAATCTTCTAAACTTATATAAGAGGAATCCCGCGTAAGAGAAACTTGCATATTGTGAGTATTTGTGCCTATAATATGAGATACTGATTCTACAAGCCATTTACCACTTGCAGATTTATCAAACTCATTTTCATCAGGATCTATGTCTTTCATTGAAATTTGAACCAAATTGCCTGGTTTGAGTGTAAAATCTCCGGGAAGAGACATTTGTGCTTTCATTGAATTGATCAGTGTCATTTGAGCATTTCTGAGAAGTGGAGTCTTCTTTGGTGTATCCCAGAAGGTAGAATAGGTTGACATATATTCTTTGAATTTGGGATAATCTTCCCCCACACACGGACAGTTACAACTGCTAGGGTGATCAGGATTGTCCCAGTTACAACCCATCCAACTCTCACCCAAAGAGTTTTCTATTGAACCACAGAATCCATCTTTCAATTCAGTTAACAGTTCTTCTAATTCATCGTCAGTCGGTTCTTCTGAAACGGGAAGATCTGCAATATATTCTTTTGCTTCCTCATATGAGAGAAATGCATCCAGAGTGTCGAATGCAGAATTTACCACAACATATACGCTATCCTCTGGTGAAGCGTTGAGTTGATCGACTGCATCTCCTATAGTGGTCCATATCATTTCGAATGGATTGAGCAATCCAAATATAGCGTCCCCTGCAATCGACCAATAGTCAATCTGTTCCGATGCATTTGAACTTATTATGAATGCATCTCGTGGCTGAAGTTCCTTGCACGGACAATTACAATGAGGATCATTTTCTGGGCAAAGAGTGTTGTCAACTGGGCCGTCGGGATTAGCACACTTATAGTATCGCTTCTCTTCTTGGGTGATTGGTATTTCGTTCTTGTACCAAACCTCTTTGTGATTTTTCGTTAATTCTAAAAGTTCATTTGGTTCAATCATTGAACCCTCCTTCACCCTGATCTAGAGGTGGTAATTGATCGCTCGCAGGGAATTTGATTCCACATTGACTTGCAGGAATTTCTCCGTTCTCTGGATCATTTAATCCACAAGAAATACCTTGGTGTTCACCAATCATGAACTGGTTCACTGGTTGAGGAGATTCGAAAAGATAGATGTATTCATCGTCTTCATCGCGTGGAGATATATGCGCCAGAGATGATTTTTCTACGCGGAATAATCTTACAATTGTTCCTTTGAGAAGTTTTGTTTCTCCCAGTCTATCGTAGTTTCCATCTGCATCAAATTCGAATCCACCGGATGTAATACTCTCGTATCTCATGCAATCGAATGTAGCACCTCCGGTAATTGAAGGAAGACTTCCGACTGGTCCAATTACACTATCTTCTTTATATCGATCAAACTGACGGAAGTAGTCTATTGTTAATCCACCAAAACCTTCAAAGCAACACTCTTCGTCCTCATCTGGCGGGCATGGAGCAGTCTCTGCGGTACATTGATCGCACGGATCATCTTCTGGATTGTCTTCATCCGCAAAGATTGGCACTCCGCCTGCTTCACTGCACTCCTCTAATAATCCTGCCAATAGTTCTCCGTCTTCTCCCGTGTCGGATAGAACGAAAGTTTGACAAGTTGGTAATCCAAAGGATGTACATTTACAGCAGCCAAAAACCGGAGGATCTGGTTCGTCATCTTGACATTGAGAACAAACTCCAAATCTATTCCAATCACCATTTACACTTTCACAAAATAATCTGGTAGTCTCTTCCTGACATTCGTCGTAAGGTTCTTCATTTTGCCTACTTTCGTCTGTTGGACAACAAGATCCTAATTCAGTAAAACATAGAAATTCATCTTCCAAATCGCTGCACGATGTTTCTTCTGTCCGCGAGATCGGTGTGCATAACGGATCACAACAACAGGAACATATGGGTTCTACACTACAAACACTACCCTCAATAGTTTCTCTGCACGCAATCACATTTGGTTGAGGTTCTGGTTCACAACATCCACATTGACCGCAGTTTCCACCAGCAATCCAAGATCCTTCACTGCATCTCCAGCAAGGTAAACTATTACCAAGACTACCCATACCGCAAGAAAATTGCTCTTCGCTACACATATTTCCATCACAGTCTGTTGTAATCACAGGACATCCATTACATGGAACAACAGTACAGCCATAGTCTTCGCAGTTACCGCATCCGCAGCCGCCTGTGCATATTCCCGTGGACTGCGAGCATGCGCAAGAGTCTTCGTTCGGGGGCTCGATGCCGCTACAATCTGTTATATCCTGACAATTTTCAGGAATATCTTCATTTTGATTAAACGCTAATTGTTCGGGATCGGATAAAGTACAATCTATTTCCTCTGGTTTTATTGAATTTGGGTAATAATCTTCATAGAAGTTTTGGGGGAAAAGTCCTATCGATTGACCTCTAGGACCATTAAATATTTCTGTTATGTTATATGCATCAACTGTCTGAACCCTAGAATCATCACCAACACCTCCAGTAATACTCTGTGCTACAACTAAGAAATTATAATCCTGAAAAGTTCCTGTGTTTAAAATTCTTTCTTGTTCTGCGGTTCCACCTGTCCAAATTTCAATAGGAGCAACTTTATATTGATAAGTAAAACTGTCGTTAGTATCGTAACCGACGATCATTCCCAGCCCGACTTCTTCTTTTTCATCTGGTGTTGGTTGATCTTCGCAACATATAGAATACTTGTAAACATTCCACTTCTCTTTGAGAAGTCGTTTGGAAGCGTACTGATTAATTAGATCCAGATTGTCCGCACTAAACACATCAGTCTTTATGGTTTTCAGTGGGTCTATTGGCATGTCAGTTTGATCAAACATCGTTTGCCACGAAGGGAATGAATTCTTATCCGTAGTAGATGTCGTAAAATCAAACTTGGTAGGAGATGGATCATTGTACTCATTGACATTGAAAAACCCATAGAAAGAATCAAAGATTTCAGGTCCTCTGGTGCTTTCGTTTTTTAGTTTTTCCGGGAGAAGTTGATACTCCTCTAAGTGACTCCAGTTATCATAATCCTTAAAATAATCATACGAAACTGTTGATCTAATCAATTTATCTTTTGTTGTCATATACTCTGCATATGAGTCATAATATGCAGGTGCAGTATGATAATAATATGATTTAAATGCCGATGAGTTCAGTAACTCTTTTTGATTAATTTTCTTTGTGAAAGTGAAACTGGTTATTGTGTTTTTCTGGTCGAATGCAACCGGATTGACTTTATATTGTCTAGGATCACCATCTCTAATAAGACTGTCGATTGATCTAAAATGCCACTGATCTAAATCCTGCCAGAAAAGATAGTTTGCTGCGGATGCATTATCTTTCGAGATAGCATTCTCTGTAAGATAATTCATATACTGCATCAAATGCGGCTTACCTGTAAATTTTCCGTATGGATAAGATGCTTGTTCTTTTTTGTTCCAGATAGAATTTAGAGTCGGCTCAATGTCCATCTCTTTTCTTGTGGAAGAGAATTCATTTGACTCTGGCGAAAAATATCGCAATGCTAAATTGTTAACGAGTCCGTTTCCTTCTTCGTCCGCAATTTTCCCGATAAAGGAGGAACCATCAGGAATAGCCTCTTCTGTGTTAAAATACTCAACTTCGAAGGGTTGTAGTTCTATCGTGTAAACTGTTGAGGGTCCACCAGAACCATCAATTGTCGTACTCGCACTATCTGAAATTTCGCTAACTTCCCCCACATGAAATTTAAATTCTTGGGAGGTTTCATCGTCAAAACTTTTAATTGTCATTTCTAGGATTTCATACCCAGTGATATTAAAAAGTTCTCCAAACGAATTTTTATCTTCTATGAATATTTTACCCGTCACTGAAGGTTCAAACAAACTCTCATTAAAAGCAACTCCCCGGAAGGGAGGTGTTCCATTTTCTTCCGAAAGAAGATTAAATCTTACGGAACTGTCCATTTTGACGAGAGATGCTTTCTCGATTGTAATTTGTGTGGGTAACTTATTATCTGTCATTGTATAGTGTCAGTATTTGTCGATCCTGCAAACACCACTCCTGATATTGTTTGTTCTGATCCAGCATTACCATTCTTTAAAAGATCTTCTGCTGCCGCAGATAAATCTGAAACCAAAGAAGCAGGCGGAATCTTTAAATTTCTTCTTTCGGTAATATTTTCGCTATATTTCTGCTTAACATTTTTTGCAGTGTAGCCTGTGGGTAAAGTTTGATTTCTGATGAATAAATCTAAAAGACAATTGGTGTCAGTAATGTCTTCGGTGTCTGGTGAGATAAATGAATTTGTAGAAGGAACATAATACGAAGATATATCACCATCTTTTGTATTAAATCCATAAAGACCATTTCCGAATGATCCGGTTTTTGATACAGTTAGTGTTCTCACAGGAACAGATCCATTTGATGTTCTTCTTGCATGCAATATAGTTAAAGAACCCCAATTATAAATGTTTCTTTCTGTGCAAAATACAACTCTATTAACAGAATCATATCTTTCAACCTGCTGATATTGCACAATTTGGCTAAGTGTGTCAAAAGATACGAAATAATCACCTCTCACTGGACGATTAGATGAATTGACATTGGGAAGGTAGAAAGACATTTTTTGATCGTATGCTTCTTGAGTTTTCTGAACTTGAATATACGAAGGAGGTGCATCTGATCTAGTGCAAATATTATTCATCATCATAATTTGCCAATATGCAGAGGGATCGTCATACTGTTCTAACGCAACGCCATCAACTGTTTGAGTTGAATTTGCGTTGAGTGTTTTCCAGTTCTGTGGATTTTCTCTGGTTTCTTGAGAGAATGCAATTCTCCTAAAAATATCACTTACTTCGATATTTCTATTACCCAGCGTGTAATTCATTTTTGGTAAGTATTTTAGATATGTCATACGATGCTTCCTTGTCCTGCCCTTAATTCAGATCTAGACTTGAGTTCTCCGTTTGCATCATCTCTGAGTAGAGGATCGATTTCTGTGAAACTGAGAGTCAAAGCAAATGATGTGGGATTTAAACCTGTCGAATTTCCCGTACTTAGGTTAATTCCACCAGGCATTAAAGAACTAGTATCTCTGTCAACTGATACATTTGTTAGAAAACATGTTTTTGGATTTTGAAGAAAGATTTTGTTAAGTTCCTCGCTATTGATTGCTGTTCCATCGCTAGCCTTTTGTACAACATCCATACTCCATATGGGAGGCATAATCATTCTTGTTGAACCTCCACCACCACCAAATCCAGCAGTAGAAGGAAGTGAAAAACTCGTTAGTTTATTGCATGCTTCAACCATTCCTTTTGATTGATCAGTAGATATGGAAGTAAAGAGCCAATTAAAACTATATCGTCTTTTCTCTGCCTTAATGAAACTAAGTTCAGTGACATCCATAGGTCTTCTTCCCAAATCAACACCGCTGAGAGATTGGAATTGATCTTTAATTATTCTTCCGGGAAGATTCAGCAAATTAGATACAAGATTTCCTGTTTCGGTAAGAGATTTGGCAATAAGTCCTTGTTCCTTTGCTAATTCTTCATTATATGCGACATTTAAAGCAGTTGGTGCAGATTCGGGGAATGGCAAAATAAATTCTTGTATCGTGTCCGATGGTTTTGCTCTTTGGCGTGGAGTATTGCTAAATGGATGACACCGTAAAATAAGAAAAAGAGGCACTGAGGTTTTACCCACATTGTCTGCTTGTGACCCTGCACTGTTTACTTCGTCGTCGGCCGGAAGGAGATTGATTATTTCTGCCATTGCTTTGTTTTTCCCTATATACTTTGATATGGCATATAAAACTAAATTTTACCCTGATAATGCGTCCAAGTATATAGGCGATCCAGTAAAAATTATTTGCAGATCTTTATGGGAAAGAAAGGTGTGTAAATGGATGGACAGCAACAAAAACATACTGCGTTGGGGTAGCGAAGAACTTGCAATTCCATATCTTTCACCGAAAGACAATAAAGTACACAAATATTATCCAGATTTCATAGCAGAACATAAAAAAGATAATGGTGAGATAGAAACCCTCGTCATTGAAGTAAAACCGGATAAGCAAACAAAACCACCAAAGCCAAGAAAAAAAACCAAGGCTTTCTTGGGAGAATGTCTCACTTATGAAATAAATAAATCAAAGTGGGAAGCAGCAGAAAAGGTCTGTAAAGACAAGAACTGGAGATTTGTCATTTTAACAGAGAAACAAATTTTCCCGGAGAAAAAAAATGGCAGCTGATTCTAGAGTAGATTCGCTTGTAAGTAGAATTACAGAAAACCCTCCTGTCAAATCGCATCAATTTGATGCTTTTATCACCATACCCAATGGAAAACAATATGATGTTAACACGGAATTTAGTCAGCCTGTTGTGAGTTTTACCACAGGGACTAGATCAGTGCTTACAAAAGAGTATGCATACTATGGAGTAAAAAGAAAAATACCATACAAAAGAAGTTATGGAGATTTGTCAATTACCTTTAAATTGGATGAAGCAGGAAAAATTCAGAAAGTAATTGAGGACTGGATGGATCTATTAATCAATCCAGTTACTGATATGTTAATTCCATTTAAATTCGTATCAGGGTGTAGCATAACTCTACAGGAAAGAAAATTCAACAACCAAAAACAAAATGCAGGAAGAATGCCAAGTTATAAATTCTTCGAAGCATTTCCTGTTGAGATATTGCCCATAGAATTCAGCAACGAAACAAAAAATAGCACCGTAAATTACACCGTGTTGTTTGCATATAAAGATTATAAGTTTAACAAAATTTAAGGAGATTATGAATGCTATCTGATATATTATTAGATTCAATGCCAAGGTATCAAAC
>UEXN01000944.1_pt1 | contig 25363 bp, 37 predicted proteins | sample 1796711 | NCBI WGS metagenome assembly UEXN01 (sample SAMEA4772470, study PRJEB27181) | metagenome | reverse complement strand
GATAAGCGACGAGTTCCTTCTTTTGTTTGGAAAACTTTGTATCACCCTTAGCACCCACAACAATGCGTTGATACACATTTTCCACAATATCATTTGTGATCACACCATTACCATCACGGACCGCACGAATCGCACACTCATTAAGGAGATTTGCGAGTTCAGCGCCAGAGAACCCCGTCGTTTGCTTAGCGATACTCCTCAACTTGACATCTTCAGCCAACTTCTTATCACGCGCGTGAACACCCAAGATCTTCTCGCGTCCCCGAACACTTGGGAGAGCTACTTGGATCTTACGATCAAAGCGACCTGGGCGAAGGAGTGCGTCATCAAGGATATCAACGCGATTCGTTGCGGCGATGACAACAATACCTGTTTCGTTATCAAAACCATCCATCTCTGTCAAAAGCTGGTTAATAGTTTGTTCCCGTTCATCATTCGCTGGCATACCACCAGCACTGCGTTGCTTTCCCACGGCATCAATCTCATCAATGAAGACGATGCATGGTTGATTTTCGCGAGCGACTTCAAAGAGATCCCGTACACGCTTGGCGCCCACACCAACAAACATCTCCACAAAGTTCGCGGCAGAGCATTGGATGAAGGGGACATTAGATTCACCCGCAATGGCTCGGGCGAGAAGAGTCTTACCCGTACCTGGCTTACCCGCGAGGAGGGCACCTCGTGGAATCTTGGCGCCACTTCCAAAGTATCTCTCAGGTTGCTTAAGAAAATCCACGATCTCTTCCAATTCATCTTTGGCGGCGTCAATCCCCTCAACATCGGTAAACCGAGTTTCAATTTCCTGTTCGGCATTGAACTCTTGATTCTTAAGAAAGGGGTTATTCATTGGTCCAGCACCACCCGAACCACCCATGAGAGTCCTGAAAATGAAAAAGATGAAAGATAATAGAAACACCATGGAGATCACATCGGAAATGGACGCGGGTGATGTCATGTCAATCCGAACATTCGCGTCACTTTCAGCGATAGTTTGCCAGAGATCTTGATTTTGAATGATTTGAACATCACCATAATTGCCTTCGTTATCTTCAAAGACTGCCAAACTTTGGTTTGGTTTAATCATGACTTCGGGAAGTTCACCATTCTTGAGACCTTTAACAAACTCACTGTAAGTGCGTGGATGATACTCCCGCTCCCGCTTGATTTGTACTGGGGGTGCGGGGACAGCCGCTCTCTGACCGATGCTGAACATCGTTTTATTATATACAAGTTAAAGTTTTAATTAACTTTTTACTCAAATGGAAGTTCAAGTGAAGGCTGTAAATAACGGAAAGTATAATGTGTTTTACATGGCCGACGACGAATACATAGGTCCATGTATAGCTCGGGGATACGAGTGGGATGGATGGATGCGAAAAGATGTAGAGAAGCATTACAAAGAAGGTACAGAAATTTTAGATATAGGTGCAAATATTGGATACAATTCCCTGATGTTTTCAGATTATGGACCCGTTTGCGCATTCGAACCTATATTTCATAAACTTGTGACTTTGAATGTAGAGAATAACAAATTGAAACACCCAATAACTGTTGTACCAAACGCACTTTCCGATAAAAAGGAAACTGTTGACATGTATCTTCCCAATATGGTTGAAAAAACCGGATTGAGAAACTACGGAGGAACGAGTATGTATAAGACATCTGGTTCTGACGAAAAAACAAAAACGGAAGTCGAATGTTTCAAATTGGATGACTTTTATAGCGGTGTCCCATCTATAATCAAGATAGATGTCGAAGGACATGAACTTCAGGTATTGAGAGGGGCTGAAAGTATTATTAAAAAATACATGCCTATGATACTCGTTGAATTATTTGATTTTGAAAATAACAAGGCTGCAAAGTATCTCAAATCACTCGGCTATGATGATCCCGAAGAGAGACCTGAACATGTCTACTTGTATTCATTTAACCAGTAATCCAAAACGAGTTCTGGTCTAGTTGGATCGGAAGAAGCGTCTAGTTCTGGATCTGGAAATGACTTTGTTTCGATTTCACATTCCGAAATAAGATCTTTACGAACATATGTCACTTCAAAAGCCCTTGGAAAATTGGCGTCAATCCATGGCTGTAAAAGACAATTATTGGCGTGAATGTGAACACAAACAAACTTTTCATTCAATATATTAAAAGTTCGTTTAACGAGTTCTTCATACATCGTAACATCTCGAAATATATGAAATTCAATTATAAGTTGTGAAAAGTTTTCCAGGTTTTTGAAGTTTTCATTGAAAAGAAACCATTCAGCACCTTCCACATCAATCTGTGCAAATAAGTTTTTACAATCTACATGACCATTCTTAATAATATGATTATCAATCGTATCAAGTGGTGGTGATTCCGTCTTTTCTGAGGCGACACCTTCTTTGAAAAAGTGTATGTGGTCCGGTTTATCGGTGATGCCTTCAATAGTATGATCATAGACATATGATTCAGTTCCATACTTCTCATAGAAAGATTTCTCAAATGTGATATTGTCATCCGAACCATAACTATAGAGTGCGTCATATTTGTCATCGTTTAGTTGACAGATCACATATCCACCATCACCTCTCCTACCAATTCTAATCTTCTTCAAATCAGTTTTATGGGGTACAATTGATCTCTTCAAAAGTCTACATGTCTCAATAAATTTCCTTTCGTAGAGACGTTGTTGATCTTCCATATTTACATTTAATTACAATGACCACTTTAACTTACTTGTACCGAGCAAACGACATCTTTTCAACCATATAATACAATTGATACGCATCAACAATACTTGATTGTCTATACTGATCAGGCATACATTCGGGGATACCCTCGTCTGAATAGTATGCAGTTTCACTGTGACGCTCTTCAAAGTGAGATGGACGATTGTCCCAAAGCCACATAAGATGGCGAGCACATGTATGCACCTTATTATATCTACGCGTGTACTCAAGAGTCAAAGCGATTCCAATTTTACACACGTACATGTAGTTCTCAAAACTTGACGCAACCCACATAGTCATCGGGTGTTTGGGGTGTGCGGGTCTATATCCGCGTCGTACACCATCTTTAGCGTACGGTGCGTTTTTTTCAATATAGTCAGCTTGTCCAGCAAAATGCCACGCCATATAGAGCATTTGTACAATCTCCAACTGTATTTTGACCACATGTTGGTCACACGACATTCGTGCTATTTCGCATGGGTCCAGAGAAAGAAAGAATATGTTCATCCTCGTAATCGGATGCCTCAAGATATCTCGGTTCGTATACCAGTGCCTCAACGTTTCCGTAATAAAATTGTCCGTTTGCAAGTTCCCACACTTTGTGTCTCGCCGCTTCTTGTGCGTATTCCGAAGCTTCTGTCAAGTTCCAAAAAAAGGCTCTTTCGAGAATATGATCACCAACAACAACGTTTGCGATGAACATCTTAGAGTGAATTTTTGTGTGTATTCTATCAACTTAGGTTATTAAAATTTTAAATATCAAGACATATTAAGGGAGATGAGTCAGCGGTCATTGTGGGACACGTTACCGATCGAACTTCAAGAGATAATAGTTGAAAATTCGTATGAATTGTGTCGTGAAGAGTACCTCAATTCAAATCGCAAAAGACACAACAAAAACAAAAAGAAACGAGAGCGCGGATTACTCACGGCGGATATGATCCGATATATCATGTCAAGCACGGATGCGATTGAAATGATACAATGGGCGTTTCCAGTGGAACTCATAGAGTTAGAATTACTCATTGATCCACCGATGGTCGAAGTGAGAGACTATGATTATAATGAATATTATGACATATTCTTACAACGTGCTATAAATTATCTAGAAGATCCCACAAATAAAGATGAATGGATATACCCCTCAGATGACCAATGGATCACTATGTTTATGAAACTAAACAACTTTCACAGAACCCACAAACATCTTGATATACTTTCAGAAGTTGATGGAACTCCAGACTTATTCATATGGTTGGAATATCAAAAAGATCCTGACACTGAACTGACGAGAGAAAAGAGACATTCTCTCCGGTCTCTTGGTGTGAGACTTCCACCAATTAAACGCACCTAATCCGATATATACGCCTCCTCATCTTCTTCTGGTTGTTCATCTGGGTCTTCCTCAACTTCAACATCCATACCACCATCTTCATCTGGGACATCATCTTCTTCTTCTTCTTCGTCTTCGTTGATTTCTTCTTCATCCTCAACGATTTCTTCTACTTCCTTCTTTTTTACTTTTTTAGGTTTTTTGACAGGTTCTTTATTGAATATATCTTCAATAACCTTTGCTACTCGCTTCTGTTGTTCAACTTTTCTTGCAAACTTCTTCTTGATTTTGTCGAGAAATTCCTCACTGAATCCAATGGATTTGTAAGCTTGTAAAATATTTTTAAGTGGTGGAAGTTTACATTGACTGTAGTACTTCTCATGGAGATTGTAAATAGATGTGTCAAACTTTATACGAATAATACCACTTTTAAGAATGCGAACTTTCATGTAAATCCAATCACCAAGTACAATCTCTGGCTCCTTTTTGAGCTCAGATCTGTGAGATGGAGTATACTCGGGAATATCTGGTTCTTTGTATTCAAGACCATGTGCTTCGTAGTTCTTTTTCAAAAGATTGAGGTAATCTTTTTTTGCATACACTGGTTGTTTCAATGGTTGATAATGTTCAGTTGGTGAAGGTCTCATGACACTGTGAAGAAAACTCCCTGGTGGTGGAGGTCTCACAGGTTCGTGAATCTTTAGAGGAGCCTCTCTAGGACGCAACGGTGGTCGCTTGTACATGCTCATCTTCTTGTGTTTGAGATATGGAGAGATTCTCCTCTAACTTAGGTTGAAAAAAATCCAACTCACACCCAATGACATGTTCGGATTGTTTATTAAGGTGTGTACAGTACGGTCCCCAAATCTCAATGACTTTTCTTTCCTTGTCATACCAAAGATAATCAAGACCGAGAAGTCGGGTCAACCAGTAGAATCGTTTGCCAGTCTTACCAATGAAACCAAATATATGATCTTCATCATACTTACTCACATCCATTTGGGAGTAGTGTGAGTTCGGTGGACTATATGGTGCCATTTGTAAAGTATTGATCCAAAACCTTATATACATTTTCCCAATTGTATTCCTTTTTCAAGATGTCGCGTACATCTGGGCGATCATCTCTGTTATTGTAGCAATATTCAAGGCGTTCCGCGAAGTCCATATAATCTGTGTACGCCAGATCACCACCATGCTTCTCTTCTGTTCCAACCTGTAACCAAAATTTCGGTTCTATAACATGTGCGTATTCACCGATGATTTCTTTTAACGCTGGTACACCGGTCACAATTTGTGGTCGGCCAAAATAGATGTGTTCTGTCGTGGTGAGACCGAAACCTTCACCGTGTCCAGTGTTGAGACCGACATCTCCGGCGTTATAGACTACATTCACTTCTCCATCTGTGAGATGAAGGGGTTTTGGATTGAGAAAGATGTGTTGTGTTAATACTTTGTTGGCATCCATATTTCTTTTAGCACATTCAACAATGATTCGTTTTCTGATATCTATACCGTCTGGTGTGTGAGATAGACAACCACAGTATAACTTTATGGATGGATTCATATCTTGACGCTTGAGAAACTCTAGAAATGCGGGAATTGTGACGGCCCAACACTTTCTATACGAGTTTCTATTCATATTTACGACGAGGAAATCATCGGGTTTAAATCCAATTTTCATTTTTGCCTGTTCTTGTGGTATGTCCACGAATCGTTCAAAGTCAACACCATGCTTCATGACAGAAACAACATTTTTAGAGAACCCAATGTCATCGACAAGGTGTTTTTGCCAACACTCCAAAAATACAAAAATTTGATCAAAATTGTATTTTTTCAAATGTTCATACACGGCAATATCTTGCCATGGATAGACAATGTCGAGGTAGACGTACTTTACGGGTGGCATGAACTGCTGAGGAATCAATTCCATGAGTGACTTTGTGACCATCATATCATTATAGAGAAAGAGAACATCCGGCTTTTCCTTAATGATCGCGGGGACGATACCCTTATCACCAAAACCTCGAGGAGAAACTGGATCCAACTCCATCGCATCATAAAATTTGATTCGTGGATCAATGAATCGGTCTCGTATTTCTTGTCCCTTATAATTTTGAAAGGCGTAGTAGACAACTTCAATGCCTGGGATGTTTGCGAGATAGTTTGTAATTTTATTTGCTACCCTCGCGTACCCCGTTCCCTGATTGCTGTGTGTGCACATGAAAAAGATTTTCATCTCGAGCCTTTTCTAATATCTTTAATTTATTCCTTATATGCTTTTGTGAGTATACTTCTTTGCGGGTTTTCTTGTCGTTTTTGGTGACTCGCTTCTTGGGCTCCTTGTAATCCATGGAATATATACTTTGTATATAATTGTTTGTGTGCTCTATATTCCATTACCCATTCAACCCAGTTTTGTCGTCTTAGGTAATCAACTTCTTTTAATTCAAGACCTGCATACTTTTGTAAAAGTTCTTGAAATTTTAAATAATCATCAATTTTTGAGTTTGGTGTACATTGTATATGTATTTCCCTCGTATCGGTATTTTTTACAAAGCTAATATCTTGACGACACATTGGACAAGTGTGACTACCACACTCTTGGTACCAATGGGTAATACATTGATAACAAAAGGAATGACCACAAACGAGTTTGTATTTTGCCTTCGATGTGTAACACACCGGACATTCCATACAAATAAAACGATTATATTATTTAAGCCTCATCATCTTCATCAACGAGAGATTCACTTTCAGACTCGTCAGACTCCGAACACACAAAGTCCTCATCTTCACTGTCGTCGATGAGTTCATATCCACCCGGAACTTTTACAAATAATTCTGTATCTTCCAATTTATCTGTATCGTACCAACCAGTTATAGATTCTTTGGGGATTATAGAAATTTCATCATCAAAATCAAATATACCATTTTTAACACATCTCAAGAAACGAACTTCAACATCATATCCATCTTCATCGCGTATCAGATCCGCGATATGAACGGTGTCGTCTTCACATTGAATATCAACGAGCATGTCTTTATAATGGAGTATTTAAATCTTTAATAATATTAATGATTGGTCCAGCAGGTCCAAACGATGCAGCTATGTTTGATATAGATGATACTCTCATATGGACAAATGGTCAGCCAAATGTACCCATAATTCATCTATTACACAAAATGCGAGTTTTGGGTTACAAAATTGTCATTATCACGGCGAGACCAGGATTTGAAATTGCTGTTAAATGGACACAAAAACAACTCGCAGATCTTGGAATTGTGTACGATTACTTGGGATTTACGAGTGCACAAACAAAAACTCTTATGAAAAGGAGGCTAGGCTATAATTTCGTTCTATCAGTTGGAGACATGCCGACGGATTGGACCGACTCAAGATACTACATCAACACTTCCAGTTCCTATCGCAATTGAGACAACTCACAAAAGTTGTCATTGGTTCATCCGCAGACCGAGTTTGAAGTTGATAATAGGTTGTTTTCTTTGATTTACAGCGCGCACATGTGAAAAATCCCTCTTGATTTTTGACTTCCTGTGCGAGATATGCTTTTCTTATTTCTTTGTACATTCTCTCCTGCATCTTTGTGGCATAAGGTCCATCGGGCCATAAATCTTCGGGTCTCATATCAATGACTTCCCGCGTTTTAACCTTTTTAGTTATGATCCAATCTTTCAACACAGATGAATTCTTAAGATTGTGTTGAATTTGAAGGAACTTGTGTTTGTATATGTTGGTATACTTGTGGTTATCCCACGCGGCTTCTTCACCAATAAACGCAGCTCGGTCGGTTGCGTAGTTCAAAATACTCTTCTCGAGATTGATACATATCGTATCAGATTCAGGAATCTCGAGGAGGGAGGAAAGGCGGGTGAGAACAAACTGTCGTGTAGAGTTCTCCATTCTTAATGTATAATTTTTCATTGTTTTTAACCGACTTAGGGCAATGGAAGACCTTCATAAGGATTATTGCGGGAACAGTCAGCCATGTTCTCGGGTGAGCAGGTATCAAAAAATTGACCCATGCGGCGCTCTGGATTCGTGTCGACCATACCATAACGATAATCGGCGCCGACTGGGCGATACTTCTCGGCTGACTGTATACTCATAAAAACTGCGATGAGAGCGACTCCGAGAGCTACAGCAATCCAAGTAACCTTCTGAGCGTTGTTCATTTACATTCTGCAGATATTTTTTTGTCATACGATTTCAAGATGACAGTGGCTGTTCTCATAAGGGAGCAGATCGGAGACATAACACAGATAGACTTGGACATTGATCCCCGAAAAAACGAAATATTTCTTTTACTTTCAGGAAGACCAACTTTCATTGGTCAATGGCCAGACCTTGATGTAGTCATTATGAAGCCAGAATATAGCAAAATACGCAATAATAACAAGCTTCCACCTCCATTTAATGATGAAGAAGTGAACGGGTCAATTCTCCTCGTTAGGATGGATGAAAACTCAGACCCTAGAGATTTCACCCTCGAAGAATACCTCAGTTTTGTTGCTGGGAACGAACGCGTTCCCTGATAGAACTTCATTAGCATACTTCATAGCAAGTTGAAAGTGAATATACGCCCATTCTGCAACATTTACCATTTTGGGTTTTTGTGGAAGTGGGTTATCATTCACAGTCGCGATAACATCAACCTTTTCACCTCCCGTCGCTTTAGCCATATCCTGACCAACCTTCTTGAGCCACATGACATGCTCTTCATTTTTGCAATCAAAGCTCTTCACAAAATTGGACATTTATATTACAATGGATTCTTTTCTATAAGTAGACGCGCACTTGGATCTGTTATATGTGTCCACTTTGGTCGCCATATCTCTGAAATGAGATGATCATTTTGTGAAGTGTAGTACATCCAGAACAGTTCGCGGTAATACGCTTCTTCCTTTGTAAGAGGTGTATTGTGTGTACACATACTTTGTGTGATCGTAAACATTTTGTCACTCATAGACTTCTCTGTGTGTGCTTTGATTGCCCCGACCCACCCCGTTCCAACCGCATCGCTCATCCCGTCTTTTTGTCGCCAAAGTATTTCATCGGGGAGATATCCCGCAAATGCTTCTCGGAGAACCCGTTTCTCAAGTTTTGTCATCTTCAATGTCTGGTTCATTTCCATACAACATTGAATAAAATTTTTGTCTAGGAATGGAACGATGAGGTCAAGACCGTGCGCTCCCGCACAGCGATCTGCTCTCAATCCATCAAATTGATGGATGAGATGGAGGCGTCTCATGTTTTCACACGCAAACTCCTCAACACTCGGTGCGTTGTGGAAGTAAAGGTATCCACCCAAAATCTCGTCACTCCCCTCACCAGAGAATATATACCGACAATCTGTATTTTCTTTGATGTACTTACATAGTAGCCACATGGGTGTAGAAGCTCTGACAGTTGTGGTATCATACGACTCTAGGGAGTGTACAACTTTACGAATAGTTTGAAGTCCCTCTTCAACCGTAAAGGTCACCTCGGTGTGATCGGTAACGAGGAAGTCTGACACCTTACGAGCGGCTTCCAGATCTGGACTTCCCTCGAGACCAATGGAAAATGTCCGAATTCTACCCAGTTTACGAGCAGCGATGGCTGCGATGAGACTACTGTCTAAACCACCCGAGAGAAGGAATCCTATTTCACGATCTGTATTGTCCAAACGCGTGTGTACAGCATCTTCAAGGGTGTGCCGAATCTTTTCCAGATTCTTTGTCGCAGAAAACTTGTGAATATTCCAATACCCAGTGTGATAACAAATAAACTTGTCCACATAAGAATCATAGAAATGACCCGGTGGGAAAATGTCAATGTGCGTTCCCAAAAATAAGAGCGCCTTCGCTTCACTCGCAAAGGCAATTGAATCTTTGGCATACCTGGTATAGAATAGAGGTCTCACACCAACTGGATCCCGTGCAGCTAAGATCCGATTACCATCGGTATATACCAATGCAAAATCACCATTTATAGATTTAACAGTATTCTCAATTCCGAGAGTGTGAATGAGATTCATGACAACTTCACAGTCACTCCGACTTTTCTCTTCACCGCTACGGAAAGAGCGGTGATTGTATATTTCACCGTTACATATAAACATACGCTTTTGACGAACAAACGGTTGCATACCCGCGTCGGTTAGATCGTTGATTGCGAGACGATAGTAATCCATCTGGCACTTACCCATGGTCTCTGTGCGGTAATCATCAGGACCACGGTGGGTGAGAAGTTCACCGGGTACACCCCGCTTCTCACCAAAGAGGGCTACAATGCCACACATTTTCTATTTCAATTACATCTCACTTTACTTTTAAGTTAAACTCCAAAATATCTCTGTAAAGACTCTCGTCTGCTTCACCATCCCATTCCTGTCCCGAAAAACTCACAAGTTGAGTTTCATGGCTATCTGGAAGGTATGCAAAATTGGTGACGCAAATGAACGAAACATTTGTTCTTTTTGCCATATCGTCAATATTCTCATAATCAAAAGATTCCAAACTTAAATAGTTTTTGAGTTCGTCTGGTGTTCTTTTTTTAATACCCGATTTACTCCTGACGCGCGCAAACCGATTGGACATATCCATATTTGGCCAGTGTCCATGTTTAGAACGAAAATGTGTCACATAATCCATGAATGCATCTGCCGTCTTCCTGTCACTGAAACAGACAAAACGAGACTTCTTGTTTGGATCAACAATACTCAAATAAGTTTTTGTGGGTTTCATTTGAATTAAGTGATACGAAGACATCTTAAAATATTTAAGGAAAAAAACTTTAACTAATATATAAGATGAACTTTCCCAAGACTGCTGGTCAGTGTAAATACATGTTGGCACTTAGGTCACTAAAGCCTATAGTTGTGGGTACGGGTCCTGCGGGTACGGGTAAAACGATGCTCGCGTGTCACATTGGCATTGAGCATATATATGAAGCATTTAGGGGTAAAGTAATTCTCACTCGTCCAATAGTCGCAGCGGACGAGGATATGGGGTATCTCCCAGGTGATATGGATAAAAAGATGGAACCTTGGACAAAGCCAATGTTTGACATTTTTGAAAAGTACCTTTCCCACAATCAAATGGATAGGTGTATCACCATTGAACCCCTCGGCTATATGAGAGGACGCACATTTAACAACACGGTGATTATTGCTGATGAAATGCAAAATAGTACCCCAAATCAAATGAAGATGCTTCTCACACGCATCGGGGAAAATACAAAACTGATTGTAACTGGTGACTTGGAACAATCAGACTTGGGTGAAGAAAACGGTCTCGCATTTCTGACACAAAAATTATATGGAATGGATCTCAATTACATTGAGCATGTTGAGATGGATGAGCGCGATGTTGTGAGACATCCAGCCGTTAACGAAGTGCTTAAAGTGTTACACGCATAGATGAATATTAACATGAAGACTGTTGTTGTAGCTCTTCCTGGTCGGGAGTATTCAGGATCGTTTCTTAAAAACTGGTCACAGGCTCTTATTGAACTCACTCGGAAAGGGTACAAAGTCGTTATGATGAATGAATATTCCAGTTTTGTACCCTTTTCTCGGATGAAAACCTTGGGATTAGATGTTCGTCGGGGTGCGACACAAGTTCCATTCAATAGAGAACTTGATTACGATGTATGGCTCACGATTGATTCTGATATCTTCTTTTTACCGGAACAACTTATAGAACTTATTGAGGATACGGAAAAGTATCCCGTAGTTTCGGGTCTTTACCGTATGCAAGACCTTCAACATTACGCAGCCGTCAAGGAATGGGATTTGGAATATTTCAAAGAACACGGAACATTTCAATTCATGAAAGTAAATGAGTTAGATACGAGTGAAAAGTACATGAAAGTAGCCTATAATGGCTTGGGGTTCTTTGCGTGTCGCAAAGGTGTAATTGAAAATCTAAAATATCCATACTTTAGCTATCCACTTATTGAGATAGAAGCTGAAGATGGGAAGTTGTTGAGGGATATGTGTTCCGAAGATGTTGCATTTTGCAAAAACCTCAAGGATGCTGGTTACAGTGTAATTGTGAATACGAGCCTCCGTGTCGGACACGAGAAAACTCTCGTAATTTAGAGTTTTGTACTTCATTATTGAGTGACTTTGACTTGATGTCTAAATCTTTGAGTCTATTTTCGATCGCAACCTTCTCCTGAATGTATCTATTAATTAGGGTCTTCATTGACTCGTACCACTCATAAATTTCATAAATTTCTTCATCTATGTTACTATATGTATCCACCAAACTATAGTCAAATGGCAGGTTTCGAATGTCGGCAGCAATTTCATCCAACCGAGATTCGAGGCTATCACACTTATCCTTGATTTCCGCGTGACTTTCCATGCTTATCTTTCAATATCATTTTATTTTTAATAGGCTCCAACACGCTCAAACTCCTTCTCTGTATCTCCCATAATTTCGGCAGCTCTTGGACATTCTGTCATGACTTCACCAACAAAACCAAACTCAGTTGGTTCAAGTTTAACCGCAAAAGGTTCATAAGCATTATAGGCACAGTGTACAAGTGTGTTATTTATGATAAAATTATATACATACTGAGCTAAAAATATTTGATCTACGAGATACTTATCCCGTTCATTTGGTATACCATTCTCAAATGAATGGAGTAATTCCACCCCTTTCACATATTTCATTGGAACACTATTGATATTTTGTAGCGGTGTGGGTATACCAATGTATTCTAAACAATTGTTCCTACATCCAAATGTTCCGGCAAGAATTGGAACCATGTGATGTTTATGATCCCGAATAATGTGAAAATCTTTGGACGACGCAAGCCATTCATTTACTAGACTAACTTCTCTGTCTGTAAATCTGGAATCCGCATCACGGGATATGACAATGGCATCTTTGATGAATAGGTCCTCAAATCTCCATAATGTATTAGAAGCCTTCATCTTTGTTCCGGGATGATGTACAACTTCAACATTGTCTTGTCCTTTTAGCCATTCCATAATTTCAATTGGTACGGTGTCATTATAGTGAACTCTGACAACCCACCCCTCGTAATACCTTTTGGCATCCAAAACATTTTCAATAACACCATAAGTATAGACTTTGTTGTCGCCCCATACAGAATATGAAATGTACTTCATTATACTATTTAAAAGAATGATCACTTTAAATTATAAAATGGTTAAGATTTCATATGCCATTTGTGTGTGTAACGAAGAACGTGAAGTAAAGTCTCTCATCAATTTCCTTCTCAAGGTAAAGGATCAAGAAGATGAAGTTAATATTCTATTCGATTCAAAGAATGGTACAAAGGAAGCCAAGGATGTTTTGGAATCTTTCGGTGACAAAATCGTTGTAAACGAGAGGGAGTTTGATGGTAAGTTCTCCGATCATCGCAACTATCACGCGACTAAGTGTTCGGGTGACTACATCTTTGTGGTTGATGCTGATGAAATGCCACAAGAGGCTTTGATTATGAACATTAAATCATTTGATGGTGATATTATGTATGTTCCACGAATCAACATCTGCCCGGGTTATACCGCGGAGTGGTTGGATGGACACAAGTTCCAACTCAATGAGATGGGGTGGATTAACTACCCAGATTACCAAGGTCGCTACTATAAGAATAATGGTGAGATCAAATGGGAAAATGATCTCCATGAGAGACTCACTGGATCTGAAAAGGTTGCGAGAGTTGACGCGAAACCACTCGTCTCTCTTCTTCACATCAAAACCGTTGAACGACAAGACAAGCAAGGGGAGTACTATGATTCTTTGTAATTCATTTAAAGTTTTTATATCATAACATTGTATGAATCTTTGTGACTATATAATAGATACATTATACTTAAATGGTATTGACACGTATTTTATAGTCACAGGTGGATCAATTGTACCATTTATTGATGCAATATCAAAAAACCCAAAAGTTAAATATTATTGTTTTCAACATGAACAATCAGCAGCCATGGCGGCTGAAGGATACTATAGGGGATGTGGAAAGATTGCGGGTGTCTGTGTAACAAGTGGTCCAGGTGTTCAGAATATACTTAATGGGGTGTGTGGTTGTTGGTATGATTCAATACCCGCATTTTTTATTACGGGGCAAGTAAATACTGTTCAAACTCTTTCAAACTTTAAGTCTAAACCGAGACAAGTTGGATTTCAAGAGATGCCAGTTGCGAAGATGTTTGAAGACGTAACAAAAAAATCGGTGTACCTTTCAGACGTAACACTCGTTGAATCCACTCTCGTAGAACTTCTCACAAGTTTAAAGACGCCTCGGTATGGACCAGTCCTATTAGATCTTCCAGTAAATTTACAAATGTCATCAATCATACATACTAAACCATTTACAGTTGAATTGAATGCATTCAATACATCTATTTACGACATCTCCGGATTTTTAAAAGAGTGTAAGAGACCGCTTATAGTATTTGGTCATGGCGTCATACTTTCGGGTGCTTCACAGTCAGCTATTAACTTTGTAGAAAGATATAATATTCCATTTGTTGTATCTTGGGGTGCGATTGATATATGCGAAACAAATCATAAGCTCCGTGTAGGTACAATAGGTGTCTATGGAGATAGACATGCGAATTATGCGATTCAAAATGCTGATTTGGTCATTGTTGTTGGTAGTCGTTTAGATAGTCGTCAAATTGGAGGTAAACCTGATATATTTTCGGTACAGTCCAAGAAGATAATGATTGATATTGATGAAAATGAAATTGACAAACTAATTGAGATTGGTATTAATATTGATTTAAAAATTATTGACGATGTGAATAACTTTTTTATGTGTGTGAGGTCTGATATACACACAGATTATTCAAACTGGATAAATATCGTATATACTTGGAAAAATAAATATGGTATTGAAAAAGGGCGAAAAGATGATTCCATTGTATATGACGCATTAGCCAAGTTTTTCGCTTCATTACCAGATGAATGTATTATTATTTCAGATATAGGAAGTAATATGGTTTGGACGATGCAATGTGCACAATTATCAAAAACACAAAAGTTATTTACAAATGGTGGAAATGCTTCAATGGGATTTGCATTGCCCGCCGCTATTGGTGCGTCCATAGGATCTAATAAACCAGTTTATGTCATCGCGGGTGATGGTGGATTTCAAATGAATATCCAAGAACTTCTCACAGTAAAGAAATACAACCTACCAATTGAAATAACTATTCTTAATAATAGTGGTTATGGAATTGTAAAACAATTTCAAGATATTTACTTCAATTCAAACCACGCAGCAACATCTAAATCTGATGTATTTGGTAATACAGTTGACTTTGCCAAAATTGCGGAAGTGTATGGTGTTAAAACTCTACAAGATATTTCCATACCCGAGACACAAAAAATATATCCAAAATTAGAGTTTGGAAACTCATTGGAGAATATGTCACCTTATATTGAATTTGAAAAAGACATGATAGTTGAAGTTCCGCCTAAAAAGATGGCGGGATGGAACTAATATAAGAGTCACCAAGTCCACCTTTGTCCCTAATTTCCCATGTGGCACCGAATCGCTCCGCCCATTGAGAAAGAAGTAATTTTTCTGGATATACGAGATTATATTCCTTATCATTTAGGTACCCATGTACATAGTCAAAAACAATCTTTCGGACATATTCTATATCAACAAAATCAAAGTATCTGTCTCTATCAATAACAACGTGTCCTTCCCTCTTACACACAGCACTAAATCTTGTTGAAAGTTCACCGGGTCCGTAACACCCCCAAATGCGCAATGAATATACCTTATCAATCGTTTTGATGCGTTTATCTATCATCCATTTTGAAAGACCATATGGATCGGTTGGTGGATTGCCTCTCAACGCCGCACCACTTGAAAAGTATATCAACTTTCCTTTGAAAACTCTCACAACATTTTCAAACATGAGTATGTTTTTGTATGCAGTCGCTTCACTTGTTTGATTAATACTCGCCACACAATGAATAACAACATCATATTCATGTGTTTTAAAGTATTTTTCAACCGCCACTTGGTCTGTGAGATCCAGGTCTTGTCTCGTAACTCCGGTCCAATTCATACCTTGTAACAAGTTCTTACCTACAAAGCCACCTGCACCTAAAACACAGACTTTCTTCATTTGATTTAAAGATTAGCGTACTCTTTAACCAAATGCCCCAGAAAGTTTGGTATGCGCCCAACAAATTTGAATCATATGGGGAGGAAGAAATTAAAGCCGTTGAGGCTTGCCTTCGCGATGGCTGGCTCGCTGGTTTTGGTGATCGTTCTATGGAATTTGAGAAACGGGTTGCGGACATATTCGGGAAGAGACATGGACTCTTTGTAAACTCTGGAAGTAGTGCGATTCTATTGGGTTTGTGTGCCCTTGATCTTCCAAGGGGATCGGAGGTTGTGACACCCGCATGTGGTTTCGCAACCACAGTTGCGCCACTTGTACAATTGGGTCTCAAACCTGTGTTTTGTGATGTGGGTCTTAACACTTATGTTCCAAGTGTAGATGATCTCAAGAAGGTTGTGACATCCGAGACAAAGTGTATCATTTTACCAAATCTCATTGGCAATGTCCCAGATTGGAAGGCAATTCGTGAAGCTTTTCCAGAGGTCATCCTCTTTGAAGACTCCGCGGATACTATCACAAAGAATGAATGTACGGACATTTCTACAACGAGTTTCTATGCGAGCCATGTGATTACCGCGGGTGGTCTTGGTGGTATGGTCATGTTCAATGACGAAGAACAACTCAAGAGAGCCCTCATGTTTAGGGATTGGGGTCGCATCGGTGATAATGTAGAAGAACCCGGAGAACGATTCAACTACTCCGTAGATGGAATCCCATACGATTGGAAGTTTCTCTATGGTGTCGCTGGATATCATCTCAAAGCTTGTGAGATGAACGCGGCATTTGGTCTCGTACAACTTGACAAACTTGATGGATTTCTTGCCACGAGGCGTCAAATGATTGGGAGGTACTTGGAAAATCTTAAGGATTGTCCGTACTATACCCTCCCAGATGATTCGGTCACACCAAACTGGCTCGCCATTCCACTTCAGTGTCCACATCGTTTAGAAATTGTAAACTTTCTTGAGGCGAATGATGTTCAGACACGGGTCACATTTGCGGGTAATATTACGAGACATCCAGCATTTAGAGAGTATTTGGGTGAATTTGAAAATGCCGACAAAATCATGAAGGATGGATTCCTTTTGGGTGCCCACCATGGCATGACGTTGGAAGATGTTGATCGTGTCTGTGATTTACTCAAAAAGTTTGCTGAACAAAAACGAGGTAAATACTTTCATTAAAATACTTAAAACAATTATATACTTTAATACAAATGCCCAATGCACTTGTAACTGGTGGGTGCGGCTTTATTGGGTCTAATTTTCTAAATATAATGAAGTCTCGTTACCCAGACATAAACTTTGTGAACATAGACAAAGTTGATTATTGTTCAAATGTACATAACGTTAATTCAGGGGTAGCCACATTTATACAACACAACTTGTGTAATGTTGGAATTCTTGAACGTATTATACAAGAATATAAATTTGACTATGTGTTTCATTTTGCCGCCCAAAGTCATGTAGACAATTCATTCATAAGTCCATTGGGGTTCACATTAGATAATACATATGGCACACACACACTCGTTGACATGTGTCGGCGTCATATACCGAATGTGGAGTTTATACATTTTAGTACGGATGAAGTGTATGGTGAATCCAAAACCGATGAACCTTTTACAGAGGACACGGGTGTTTTACGACCAACCAACCCATATTCGGCTTCAAAGGCGGCGGCAGAAATGATTGTGATGTCATACATTGAATCATTTAATATGAATATTAAAATTTTAAGGTGTAACAATGTGTATGGTCCGAATCAATATCCAGAAAAACTCATTCCAAAGTTTAAACGACTTTTGAGAAATAATGAAAAATGTACAATCCATGGTGTAAATAGTGCGAGTGTTCGTCGGGCATTCATGCATGTTGACGATGTCGTTGACGCAGTTGAGGTGGTGTGGAAGAGGGGTAAAACCGGAGAAGTCTATAATATTGCATCCGACGATGAACTCAGTGTCATGGATGTAACACGGCTCATTATAAAAACAATCAAGGATACCGAAGATTACGACGAATGGATTGAATACATAGAAGACAGACCGTTCAATGATCAAAGATACCACATATGCGCCAAAAAACTTAAGGAATTGGGTTGGTCACAAAAGAAAACACACGAAGATCTCCTAAATTTCCTAAAAGATTAAAGAATAAGTCAACCATAATCATATAATGACAACCTTTTATCTCCCAGATTCAATGGGATGGGGTAATGTTGCTCTATGCTTATCTGACCTCGTATTTAGATCACCCAAACCACGCGCACACAGAAGTCTCGTAGATGTAGATAGAGGTGTAAACTTTAATGGTTTTGAAATTACCGATGATCCAAATGAGGAAAAGTTTGATCATAGAATCATTATAAATCCTACATACTTTCATCATATTCATTCAAACTTGTCACGAATCATAAAACCAAATGAGGAACTTGAAGAGCTCATCAAGAAACATGACCACGGTTTAGAATACGGTATCCATATTAGACGAGGCGCTTGTTCCAAAGACTCTGAAAATATTGGTTGCCACGGTAAAGATGAGGCGGGTGAAATCAAAAAGGCATATTTTGCGAAGGATACAGCTCTAGAAAAGTTTGTTGAAATTGTTGAAAAGACTGACGCCAAATTCTTCTTGGCGAGCGATAGCCAAGAAATTAAGGAAATGTTTAAGGAAAAGTTTCCAGATAAAATTGTAACTCTTGAGCATGACATTGTTCTCACATATAAGTGTGACACACTCAAGAACTACGATGTTACAAAGGAGCAACGATACGCGTGTTACTTGGATTGGTTTTTATTAGCCAAATGTAAGCATCTTTACATAACCGCGGGTAACCAAGATCTCACAGATCTCTCAACATTTGGTTACAGTGCGGGAGCTTATGGGCGATCAAACATTCACTTCGTCTTCAATTAATTCATATTCAAGAATATTTAAACGGTGATCTGGGTCATCATTGAGGATATACTTGACATTCCTGATTTCTACCCTCTTTCCGTACACTTCTTCAAACTTATCTTCAACCCGTTTCCTCTTTTCTTCAAACTCGTTGAAATCCTCAATGAGTTTATTGAAACCAACTTTGGGGAGATTATTGTAATTCTGAACATATGCAATCCAGTTTGACGACTTACGGGTTTCGTGATCTAATGTACTCACACGGATCAAATCCGATGTCTGATGGCAAAGAGGCATATTAAGTATTGGTTTTTTGTTTGCTGTCATGAACCCATGAATCACGATATCAACAGCTTCTTCAAAATTTAAATTATCCAGAAAGTTTTTTGCCATATCCAAAGTCCACCACATACATTCACATCCACCGTTGTTTGGAAGTTGATAAACTTCTTTCATTTTTGGTTTAAGATTAAAAAATGGTGATGTACCCAAGTTCATAAAACCAACATCTTGAATATGATCTGGAATACTCTCAAAATATTTGACCCAATCTCTGTGAAATGTCACATCATCATCTACATGTAAGGCTGACTCAATATTTTCATCCAGCATTTGCTTTAGCATGAAACAGGTCTTCACGATGTTACTTGTAAGCTTGGGTCCATATGGAAGATTATACTTTGCATTGAGCCACTCAACAAATGGATGGTCGTGGTTATAATCCTCAATCCACCTCACATCCTTAATTGGAACCCTCTCTTTGAGATGTTCTTCGAGGAAAACCTTACGTTCTGGAGCCAGATTTGGACAGTGTCTGACAAACACAACTTTAGGCAATTTCATTTATGTATAAATGGAATAATTTCTATAAGTATAATAAATGTCCGACCTTACTGCAACTCAGAAGGCGAGTGCTATGTACAACAGGGCGAAGAACATCGCCTCCGGTAAAATTGATCTTGAAGTGTCAGGTAAGACTGTGATGGGTATCCTCTTCCTCGGATTCATCTACATGATTATCTCATCAATTGGGATGAACATCTATTCCAAGTGCGACGCTATGAAGGGGCAGCCAGTACAAGAAAACCTCAACAAGTATCTCGCCGCGACTCTCACCATTGCTCTCACCATTCCATTTACCCTCTTGGTGACCAAGTTTGTGAAGAATGAAGGTGCTGTATTTGCACTCATCTACTCTATCATGGGTCTCGTTGGTAGCGCAGCCGCTCTCAACTGGGCTGTCAAGTGTGAAAATGCCAAAAGCAGTGACAAGAATTTCGCCGCTTTGACTACCGCAGTCTATTCATTGACTCTCATGTTTTCTTTCTATCTATTGCGACCCAAGAGAACAATTTATTAAGTTGATTAGTTTTAGAGAATGAAACCAATCGTGTACAATATCTACATTCTCATGATGCTCTTGGCCCACGTGATGCGTAGGGCAGGAACATTTACAATGGAGGATAAGGTGAGAATGTTAGAATTTATTGGTAATATGGCCCAGAACCCAGACCAAAAAGTGACATTAACGCAAAGATTATCATAAATGTTCGCCCCGTCTCACGAGTTGCCCAATCTTCAAATTGTTTTTCGTTAAGTTTTTCGTCAGCGTTTTTCATACTCATCACTACAAACACGCATGACATGACAGCGAGAGCGTCAAATGGAATTTGTTGCATTTGTTGTGTGATGGTAAGACCCGTAAGAGCCCAGTTTGCGCCACCAAATACAACTCCATACATAGAAGCACGACCATTTACGACTTCTGCAAAGTCAAGCGCACTTCTTTGCTTTGCATAAGTCACATGTTTTCGTGATCTACGAAACCCTACACGAGTAAGCGTTGGTTGTCTAAGTGTTGAAATCATAGATTCTTATCTTCATTTTTCTCATTTTCTTTAACCAGGATTTTGTTGAGAAGGTACAATTGAAGGATTAGACCGAGCGTTGTATACGCCACCGTGAAATTCATGCCATACTGTCTAGACTGGTAGATAAGCCAGAGGCAACTCGCGAGGAGACTCAGAAGGATGGCATTCTTAGATTTCTCATCCATTTCATCAGAGCGGATGTAGTCCTGATACATCTGAATGAAACCTATACCAAAGGCAAATGCTGCGACCACGTTGTTTGCATCCATTTTTAATCTATACTAACATTATAAAAATGGAAGCGATCTTGGAAAAATTCGGTGGTAAAATTGATGCGAAGAGTGTCATCACTATGGTTGAGGACATCAAGCGGGAATACTTGGGTGATGGACTTCAAAAAGAAGATATCCCTCCAATCGTTGCGAAGTTGATGATTAATGCGTCCAAGTTCAACAAACTTGAGGGACCACAAAAGAAGAAGTTGGTCGTCGCGATCCTCAATCACTTGATTGGTGAAATTGACGGTGATTCAGAGAAGGATAGTGAGTTTGAACTCGTCCTTAAGGCTATGGTACCAGCCATGGTTGATGGATTCGCGGGTATGCTCAAGGCTAAACAGGCGGTCGCCAATCTCTTTACTTGCTGTGTGAAGGGAAAGTAAGATAAGGATTTGGGATGTTAATATTGTAGAATGAAATTTCCTCCATTGGAGGTTATGATTCAATACGGGTTATATACAGTAAAAGAACTCGAAAGGTTTTCAAAGGGGCTTGTGCCGAAAAAAAAGAACGTCATCATTCTTAACGAGTGCAATAGGTGTGCATTCGTATATCCGGGCGCTACCTGCAATAATTGTTGTTGATATGGGATATTACATTGTTGAAAGTCATATGACAAAGAAACCCATAGAAGCGAGGAGTGATTCAACTATATGTGCGGAGAGGCGTCTCATCAAACAGCTTTGGAGGGAGTGTTTGAAAAGGGGAAATAAACCTCATCAGTTTTCAAGTTGGATAAATAGGAAATATGGTGAACTCGTTGTTGAGCGTAAGACATGTTACGGACACGGGAATTCACTACCATGTGTCCTATGTAGGAAGGCTATTGAAAAGAATGGAATCAGATGGTCCGCACATGATGGGACGAAGTGGGTCCATAGCAAAAAATCAGATTATTTACCACCGTCTATAGCGACAAATAAACAACACAAACAGTTAGGTTTTCGGCGTAATAATTAGTCCGAGAGCCGACTCCAAGTTGTTGTGATTTCTCTTGAGAGGTTTGCTCCTCTTTAGTTTTAGAGCGTTGTTAGACGATGATGTATTCTTTATTTCATCCATCTTCTTTGTGTTTGAAATAATGGGTATTACATTATCAATAACTGGGGATGATTCCACTGGCTGTGGTTGTCCCTCATCTCGTGTGAGATTTTTTCTAAATTCTTCAATTGTTAGATCACCACCAAACTCCACAAGCCTAAATCTATTTGGTGCGGGTTTCACATGACCTATTTGGTTGTACATCTTTCGTCGCATGAGTACAATGTTTCCACACACTATACTCCCCTTGACATCACCAAATTTATCTATCGCATACGATTTTACACAACTCCATGAACAAAAGTTGCCAGCTGTGTAAAATTTACTTCGTCTATCGTCGTAACGATGAGGAACAGTTAGAGGTGTACCCTCAAAGGTGTGACAACACCACCAACACCAAGACATATTATAAAAAACTATCTCCTCTTTAAGCTTGACATTATGAGTAAGAGACACAAACAACATAACGAAGATGATGAGCTTGTGTAGTATGTCAAATATCTCACGTTCATGTTTTTCCAGTTAAATTTTTTAGGGAATGCGGTGATGGGAAGCTTATTGAGTGGGAACTTATCAAATGGTGGTTCTCTCGCGTCGTCCCAAAAGCTATCATCCCTTTCCTCATTCCACCAATCTGGAAGTACAAGTTCAGCCATGTCTGCATTACAGTCAACAGCAATACTCGCAATTGATTGTGATTGAATGTTAATATCCTTTTCACAAAAATTGTATGAAGGTTTACAATCACTCTTTACATCTGATGGAATGTAACCCTTTTTACACGCCCTAAGCGTACAGTGCGCATTATTTTTTAAGATATTGAAACCATCGGAATATCCATATACAGTTTTTGAGGGATCATCGGAGTCTTCTGATATAACCGGTTGGGGTCCAAATACTTGACGATTGTCCTCCAATACTTTAAAATAGTCACAACCAGCAGCTCTAGGGTTTGTATCACATACCTTATTTTTCAGATTGTAACATGCGCACCATTCATCGGTTGGATTTTGGCTACAAAAAGACGACGCTGTGGAATCATATTGGTCACGCAACAAATTCTTTACACATTTACCATCTGTTTTAAGACGCGTACCTTCATCATCCATAAGACACCACTTCTTACGCTCAGCAGTTCCCAAACGATCGGCACAGGTCTGTCCATTACCAATTTGTTCAGTGAAGTTTTTTATGTCCGCGCAATATTCTGTGACCAAATCTTCATATCCAAAATATTCTTCACATGGTGATGAAGCAATCGTACTCAAACCTAATGATGTTATAGGGAATGTTTCTCGATTTGTTCGATAATCATTACCAAACTCGTCTCTGAGCTGGCTATCCATGACTTCACATTGGTTAACTTCCAACGTGGGGGGTACAGAACCACCACCACCCATGATGTCTCTTATCTTTACCTCAGAAAATATATGAGTTCCTGAGGGAGAGTTAAGTCTGAATTTATCTACGGAATCTACTCGGTCCACCACCGCCAGCACCACTGGAGGACATTAGTACTATAATAATCAATAGGCAACAACACAACATAAATAGTGCACTCACCCCACCAACAGCTAATTGTTTTTTAGAGTCATTTCTTATATCGTCAAGGGATTGAGGAATATAGTCCCCAACACCACCCGAAGGTGTTCCAGATGGTGTTCCAGATGGCGTTCCAGAGGATGTTCCCGAAGGAGTATCCCCAGCAGATGGTGGAGTTCCTGTTGAAGCACTCAAGTTACACTGTGCTTCAATTGAAGATTCGGAAATCTGACTCAAGTCAAAAGATTGTGCGCAAATCTGTACGGGTGCGTTACAGTTTTGATTGGCGTTTTGAGGAACATACTTATCACCTTGACACACACCACCGAAGCATGCAGCTCTACCCGACCATACATTTCTAAATCCCTCGGGGGTTGCCTCGACTAACTTGTCAAATTGCTGCCTTTTTATATCACATCCGGCAGCGGCTGAGTCTGTATCGCAGACATTATTCGCAACATTGTAGCATGAGCACCACACATCAGCTTTACCCGCAGCCGTTTTACAATAGGCTTCGGCTAACTCGGCATGAAAATTACCCAAATTGTCTTTTGTACAATTACCATCAGAACGTATACGATCACCGACCTTACAATATTCTTTAGCAATTTTTTTACCCTCACCATGTTCAAGACATATGCCACCCCCTGGATTTTTAAAGATATTATCTGGAATATTACAAAATATATCTTTAAGTTCGGCATGCATTGAAGCACGGGGGTCATTTGATATTCCGTTTTTATTTGTATGTAATGTTCTCATTGCGACATCATCTGTTTTACTATATAAACAACGCACCTTTGTGGCTCCTTGCATAAATTGCCCCTTCCCACCCGGACATGGTCTCGCTGCTTTATTCGAATTTTTACTTGTTCCCAATATTACATCGTCGCGATCAGCACTAATACCCATTTTAGGAAGAGCAATTTCACCAGATCCACCTTTGTTTATTCCTTTCGTTACGATTTCATATTTCATCTGGTTTGTATTCGGTTTGGTAACGGTGTGAAAACTAATACCATACATGTTATCATTCCACCCACCCGGGAACCCCGACATATTTTCCTGCAATGCTAATGAATGACCGAGTGGTCCACTCTTACCCATTGGATATGAATATCCATTCCGTTGATAATGACCCACTGGTACCACATCATTAGGACAATCTAAAACTTTAAGACTTGACCACCCCCCTACCGGAAGACATATACCACAAGCTTTTCTACAGATTGTATTGTCGGTAGGATGTTCTTTATCAGATGTTTGAGCGATACCCCAATTAGCGCCACCAAAATTAGTGTGCGTGTATACACGTACACGGCATCCTTTTGTTGTATTTTTACATCTCGGTTCAGGTGGAGGAGATCCACCACCACCTCCCATGATGTTTCTTACCTTTACCTCAGAAAATATATGAGTTCCTGAGGGAGAGTTAAGTTTTTACAAAGTCTTCAAAAATTCCAAGAGTTCCACCGTCTTCTTTTCGTTCGCCAAGGTGAGAGCCTTCTTTTGCTTCTCTTCATCATCGGTTTGCTTCTTCACCATACCAT
>UEXN01000942.1_pt1 | contig 25401 bp, 32 predicted proteins | sample 1796711 | NCBI WGS metagenome assembly UEXN01 (sample SAMEA4772470, study PRJEB27181) | metagenome | reverse complement strand
AGGTGTAGAGGATCCGTTTACTGGATTAACAGCCGAAACCCAAGATTCTGTTAGACAGCAGGCTGAGGGTTTCGCGCAGTCTATAGCCTCACAGGCTGGCAATGACAGCAAAATAGATCAGCAAATGCTTTCTACTGCACTAATGTACATAGGTGCTGGCCTTATGAAGAATGACCTCGGAGGAGGCATTGAAAATGCGGCTAAGGCGGTTACAGGCATACGAGAGAAAGAAGCCGATAGAGCCTTACAGCAGGAGTATTACGATACTCGAAGGGCTGAAGCCTCAAGAGATCAAGCCTTTAGGTTAAGTGCCGCAGATCAGGCTGATCAGATAAAGCTGGCAACCGAGGTGCGAAGAGAGCTAATAGATTGGGAGAAGTCTGATCCTGCTTTGGCAGGGTTGAAGATATCCAGCCCCAACGAGTACGCAAGAAGACGCGCCGCTAAGAGAGCAGAGCTTGGGCGTAGCATCGGTTCAGACCTGAGAGTGCCGAAAAGAATAGTTGATACTTATATTGGCTCTGAGCCAGCTTCTACGGCTGGTGTCTCAGGAGCAATAAAATTTGATGCGAACGGCAAACGAATATAATTAGGGGCTGTAATGGCGAGATACGCAGAGTTAGCTGATGGTCGTGTTCTAGAGTTTCCTGACGAGACTACAGACGAAGTGATTGATCAGACAGTCATGAGTCTTATGTCAGATTCAGTCCCGCAGGTTCAAGAAGAGCTAGACCCTTACGCTGACGAAAGAACAGCGTTGGGACAGGCTGGTGAGTTTGGTAAGGGTGCTGTAAGGGGCTTTGCTGGATCATTCTTGACTGCCGCAGAAGGTCTAGCTGAACTGGCTGACGCTGGTACTAATGCCCTTGGCTTTGAAGACTTAATAGATAGTGGCGATGAGAATGCGCTTGTGTCTGCCGCAAAGGCAGGTCAAGAGGTTATACAAGATAATCTTGGCGCTAGCGATGCTTACAGGGATCAGTGGCTCACTAAATTCGGTGAGGGAGTTGGCTCGTTTGCTTCATTCTTTACCCCTGCTGGTGTCGTTAAGGGGCTAGGTCTTACAGGTAAGCTTGCTTCACGCAGTCAGTTAGGAGCGGCAGGAACCTTGGCTGGTGGCGTAGGTGCTGGTGAGCAAGCTCAAAGAATACAAAGAGCCAGAGATCAGGGCATTGAGGTGTCCGAGGCTCAGGAAGACCTTGCCATATTTGGCGGCACAGCGGTAGGATTTACAGAATTAGCGTCTGTGGGCAGTATTTTAAGGCGTATCAGCAAGAACGCCAAGCCTGAGTTTGTTAACAGCATTAAAGAAAGGCTTAAATCAGCGTCAAAGTCTGGCCTTGAGGAAGGAACGCAGGAAGTTGTCGCCAACATCATGCAGGATGCCATTGAGCGTGGCGTGTATAACGAGAACCTTGAGAGCGACATGTCTCTTGGGAGCCTTCTCACCTCAGATGAATTTACAGTTGGTGGCGCTAGCGGTTTTGCCGCAGACCTTATACTTAACTCTGTGGCAAACAGAAGGGGAAAGGCGGCAAGTCAGGCAGAAATAGACCACGAAAACCTTCTTAGGGCGGAGCAAGATCAAAGAATTGCAGATGGCCGTCAGGCGGTAACAGAACTACAGCAACAGGAGGCCGAGGAAGCCCAGAAACAGGCTGAGGCTGAGGTTACTGGCGAAGTATATGTACCCCCCGTACAGTCTCTAGAAGGGCTACAACCTATCCCTAGACCCGCAGAATCCACTACGGGTAATGTCGACTACGAACATGCCGATGCAATCAAGCTAGCCCTAGGTAGGGACTTTCCTACTGAAGGCTCATTTGATGCTCGCGTTACAGGCAACGGCACCTACGAGATTGTTGCAAACCTCCCTGATATTGACGGTGCGCCGCAAGAAAAGGTTGTTGCTGACAACTTAGAGACAGCAGATCAGGCTGGAATCGTGTCTGGGCGTTTAAATCAAAAGGTTATAGACGCAAACATTAGCAGGACTGTTAATAAAGTAATCGATAACGCCCAGCCAATAGAAAATTACAATCAAGACCAGAAAGATACCTTGGCGGTTGTTGGTGACACCATCATGCACCCCAACGGCCCAACGACCCTTATCCCCGCAACTAGACTCAACTCTGCCGCAGAAACCACTGTAGAGAAAGGCTTTAGAGAAGACTTATCCGCCACTCAGGTAATGCAGTTAACCGCTCAGGGTGAAAATATACCCATGACAGCCGCGCAGAAGCTCAATGAGTCTCGCGTTATGAGAGGGTTGCCAGAGAAGGCTGACTTTACGCTCAAAGAAATAAGAGAGTCTGGTCTTGTTCCATCCAAGAAGTTTGACCAGTTTATCCCATCCCTAGCTCCCGCCAGTTCATTCTCAGCAGATACCCAAGTAGAGGTGTTTGAGCCTAAAAATGCTGACGGAACCCCTGAGCTTAAAAGCGATGGAACGCCAGTTAGAAAGCGCAGAGCCACTCACACTGTTATAGGCAAAGACGAACAGGGCAATGACGTTAGAATTACGACAAGACCCCGCACCGCCAGCGAAGTTGAGACTGGCAGTAAGTTTACTCCAAAGAATCGACCTGTAAAAATTAAAAGCGCAAAGGAAGCTAAGGCCATAGCCGCAGAGATGAATGCGTCTAGCGGATTAGGCAGAAAGTTCCAGAATGTGCAGGGTGAACTTGTTGACCTATCAACAGCAAAGACCCCAAAGCAGAAGCTTGCCGTTATCAATCAGGTGCTAGAATCAAAGAACATATCTAACGACATCAACTCTCCTGAGATGGGCGTTGTTGTTGAGCAGTTTGTGGGCGCAAAGCCAAAGAAAGTAGAGTCGCTAAAGGCTAGTGAGTTTCAGGCTGTTATTGCGGGGCTGAGAAGTCTGCCGCGCTTTAACTCCCCCACCAAGATACCAAAGTTTACTGTAGAGGAGTCGGCAAAGCCTGCCGCCATTGCCTCAGCTATTCCCCGTGAAATGAGCTTAGTGCCTTTTACCCCAGTGGACGTATCCCCTATTGAGGAAGTTCTGCCTGAAGCTCAGGTTGCCGACATCAACGCCCTGAGAAAAAGACTTAGGCAAACGATGAACAGCTTTGGCCTAAAAGACATTGGCTCCATCCTTGAAGAGTCGCTAACGTCAGTCGCTCAAAACAATAATGGCGATCTAGTGTTTGGCGTTGCCACGGGAACAGATGCCACAGATGGTAGCAGGTTTGCTGTCAGACTTACCCCAGAGCAAAGTGCAGAGAGGTTCGCAAGTGCGGAGGCAATGTTCAGCCCTGTCACTAACACAATATTCTCAGCTATAGATACAGCCAGATCAGAGTCGGCATTTGAGGCAGGTCAGCCTGCAACAGAGAAGATGATTGAGGATAGGCTGATCAGCACCCTTCATCACGAAATGCTACACGCCATGAGGAATCTAGACCTGTTTACTCAGCAGGAATGGAGGCTTCTGACTGACTATGTAACTAATACAAAGCGGCCAAGCGTCAACCAGACCTACCTTGAGGAAGCTCAAGAAAGATACAGTGATAGGGACTTGACCGTTCAAGTAGAAGAGGCGGTTGCCGAGCTTGTCCGAGATGCTGTAGATGGCACTGTTAATGTGTCTGGCAAGCCTAGATCGCTAATTAATCGAATCCTTAACTTCTTCAAAGGGATGATAAAATCAACGTCCGGGGAGAACTTCACTACTATTGAGAGCTTAGTAGGAGGGATCAAGAGCGGCGCAGTCGGCGGCAGAGCCAGAGGTGTGCAAAGAACTTTGCTGGAAACTGAGCGGCAACTAGGTGTCCCCCAGTATGATAGTAGGACAGGAACCACAAGCTTTCAGGGCAGGGTAGCCCCTCGTATCGCTCAGGCAGATCAACCTGAAGGGACGCAGACTGGTCAGTCTATGCCAGATTTCGTTGAGCCAGATGAGGGTATGGCTTCTAGGCGCAGATCGTCATCCCCGATACAGAGCGCAGTGGATAGGGCGGCAACCAAGTACGCTGACTATAACACCGCTGTTGAGGAAGAGTTTTTTGGCAACTTCTGGCCGAAGATGATGCAGGAGGTTGGGGGAACCGTATCTACTGATAAGGTCAGGACTGCAAGTAAAAGAGCCTTGCGGGATGTTCAGAAGTTTGTCGCTGAAAACCCCAAGTATCAGGACTATTACGCTGAAGATATGAGAGCCGTAAGGTTGGCTCTATCTGAAGATTACGGGGACATCAGTGATGGCGATCTTCTTTTCTACCAAATGGCTAACGGTCTTAGCTCGCCAGCGACATCTCTCCCTGCAAATGTTGGTGACGCTGTCAATGTATTCGATCTGTATAAGAAGGAAGGCAATCTAGAGTCTATTGAGCTAGGCACAAGCCCTAAAGGTAATGTTGTAGTTGCAAGCTCACCATTCTCAATTTCAGGGACAACAGCGCCAACCAAGGCAAGGTCTCTAAAAGTTTTTGACAGGTTAATAGCAGAAAAGGGCGGAGCCGTTGAGGCTGTAGAGTTTTTGCGAGAAGGTGTCAGCCCTAAAGAGTTGCAGAAGTTTAACAGAGAGATGGGCTACAAGAGCAACGTGTCTGGTATGGGCGCTATAAAGTCTCTAGTCCAGCAGGCTACTGGTCAAAACGAAAGCATCCCAAGAATGTTTATCTTTGGTAAGAAGATAGGCGCATACACCCTGAATTTGACAGGCGACAGTAGATACACGACAATAGACGTTTGGGAATCAAGATTTATCCGTAGCTACTTTGACGGGCTTTTCCGTCAAAACACTGGACTCCCAGCCAACGTATCTGAAGATCAGTTGTTCCAAGACTTCTCCACGATGTTTAAGGAGGAGTATGACAAGGTCTCTGGGACAAAGGCAGACCCAGCCGCGCTACAAGCTATGCGTTGGTTCTATATGATCAATGCCGCAAAGCAGTCTGGCTATCAAGGAGCATCAACAAATGAAACAATCTCAGAACTCACCAATAAATACCTCGCCAAAACTAGAAAAAGACGCAATGCAGGCAGGGCAGAAGGCGATGGAGCGACTGCTCAAGAAGTACGAGACCCAAGCCAAGCGAGAGAAGAAAGCCTCGACCAGCCGCTAGCCTCTCTCAATAAGCTCGACAGCCCAGAGATTCAGTCGGCTGTTGATGCGATGAATGAGATACCTGCGACAACAACAAATCCCGCCTATGGGACTAAAAGGTGGTCTAACATCAGACCCGTTATTGTTGAAGAAAACGGTCAGATGGTTGAGAAGAAAGGATACGGTGCGGCTGTAAATCATCTTATGGCGGTCTCTGAGCAGTCTGCTTGGACTGATGACGGGATGCAATATCCTGAAGGCCAGTCTATAGCTACAGACAGGAAGGCTATAATATTTATGGGTCTACCCGCTTCGGGGAAAAGTACCGTTGCAAACCCAATAGCGAGAGACTTGAGCGCAAGAATAGTTGATCCCGATCAGGCTAAAGAAGTATTTCCAGAGTTTGCTGGTGGCGTTGGAGCAAATGCTGTTCATGAGGAGTCAAAAGTTCTATCCGATGCGTTGACACTTTTCGCTATGGACAAGGGCGAGAACCTTGTGATCCCCATCATTGGTCACGGCCAGAACAAGATAATGAGTCTTGCGTCTAGCTTGAAGGATCAAGGGTATACTGTCGAGCTTGTTAATGTAGAAGTAACTCCAGAAAACGCAATAGATAGGATGGTATCTAGATTTAATCGTACAGGGCGATTAATACCGCCTGATTATATTAACGCAATAATGGGTAAGCCTAAACAGGTTTACGATGCGATAAAGCAAGAGGACGTATTTAATGGCTACGCAGAAATCGACAACAACCCAGCCCTCGACCAACCGAGGATCGTCACAGAAAGCACAACAGAAGCCTTTGATGGGCGAGAAGGGCTTCGACTGGTTGGGATGGGACAGGGAGACGGACGAGGGGGCGCGACGGATGCAGGACAAGTCTTGGTTCAAGGAACTACAGGCCAAGATGCGGAATCAATAGATCAACCCTTAGCCTCTAGATCGACAAGTATTTCTGAGTTTATAAAGTCAAACCCTGAAGGCTTTACTGTTGATCCGAACACGTTTGAAACACCCACCGGGGTGGCTGTAGCTCCTATTAAGAACTTAGAGGTAAGAGTTCTACCCGAAGAAATTACCGATGACGTTATAGATCAGGCGGTTAGGAACTTTAAAGCGATGGCTGACACGCTAGACCAACCAGTGTACTTGGGAGGATGGTTCAGCAGTGAAGATGGATATTATTATCTTGACGGATCGATTACAGTAGACAGTGTAGAGGAAGCTCTGTATATTGCAGAAGCTGGAGATCAGTTAGGTATATTTGATCTTAATACATTTGAGGAGACACTCACCAATGAAGGCATCAGAAAGCTCAAAGAAAACGGAACTTATGACGATAAAGCCGCAGGCATCGCACGAAGAAATAAAGAAGAACTTGATCGCATATTTGGGGCGCAGGGGAATACAGGTCAAGCCCAGCAAGAAGGCGCAACAAGAGGCATAAATGTAGCTACAGACGGCAACACTAACTACGCCGATCTTATTGTATCTGGGCAGAAAAGATTTGAGACTAGAGATAGCGACTCATTACGCCCTTATGTCGGCAAGCGCGTTGGCATTATCGAAACAAAGCGGGGTCAGAAGGCACAGCTTGTAGGATACGCCACTGTTGGTGAGCCTGAAGTTGTCGGTCAATCCGAGTTCGATGCATCAAGAGAGCTTCACCTTGTTCCAGAGGGAAGCAAATTTGATATCAAGCAGGGTCAGAATAAATGGCTCTACGAGATGAAAGACCCCGAAAAACTCCCTCAGCCAATAGATGCCTCAAAGACTACAGGCATTGTTGCAAGAGACATACAGGGAATAACGGGCAGATCGGAAGCTCAAGAGTTCTTATCTAAAGGCTCCACGCCTAGAGATAACATCACCACCATTCCAGAAGAAGCTATCGAAGCGGTTGTCGAGAAGAACATTGTCGATGCCGAAGCGACTACAGCTACGTCAATACCTTTATACAGCGTCAAGGCAGAGCCTCGCGCCCAGTATGTTGCTCAGAACCCAGAGAAAGGCTCCAAGATTCTTGATGAGGGCATGTACTCTCGATCAAGATCGCCAGAGTATTCCCCTGAAGCTCAAGCAGAGATCGGTAGCCTAGTTAACTCCACCACGCCCGACAAAACCGCCAGAGAAGTTTATCTGGAGGCGAGCGACCAAAGCTCTATTCGTGAGATGTTGACAAGGTTCAAGCAGAAAGCGATCAACAAGTACGCTCGACTAGAAAAAATCTACACCGACCCCAACCTTGGGTTTAGGGATGTTCTCGCTGACTCAAGCGCGATGGCGGCGGCATTATTTGCCGACAGGGCGCAAGGCGTTTCAAGCGCGGCCATCAAGGGTGGTGTCGTCACATATAATAACGGCATTACAAAAGTTGAGAAGTTTGTTCACAACGGCAAAGAGTATCGCGGCCTTATAGATGTTATGGCTCCTCTGGTTCAGAACAACTATAACGTAAACCTTGAGGAGTTAGCTCAAGCATACGCTGTTGCGGTTAGGTCTCAAAGGCTTGCGAAAGAGGGTAAAGAAACCCCTGCTGGCGCTAAGTCACTTGCAGTTCTTGAAGCCGAGATCGCCAAGTACACTAACCCAGAAACTGGTCAGCCAATCATTCAGGAATGGTACAGCGCGTGGCAAGCCTACAACGCCAAGACCATTCAGTTCCTTAGAGATACTGGCGTACTAGACGCTGAGACCGCGCAGGTTTGGGCTGATCAGTCTGACTATGTTCCTTTCTATCGTCAGCTAGAGGAAGAGGGTGGCAGTCAAATGCCTCCTGTGTTCACTGGCATGACTAGTGCGGCTAACTTTAAAGCACTGAAAGGAGGAGACACTGCTGTAAATGTCCCTCTTCTTGAAGCTGTCACCAGAAATCTAAATGCCGCCATTCATATGGGTATGAAGAACGTAGCCCAGCAACGTATTGTCAGAGACATGGTTAAGGTCGGCTTGGGATACGAAGTCAAAGGTGACATGAAGGCTCAAAATGTTATCGCATTCAGAGTCAACGGGAAAAACCGTAAGTTTTCTATAAGCGATCCTCTTATCTATGAGTCCATGCAGGGTATGGGGTCTGGCGAAATAGAAACCATGCTGACAAACATTGTCGGCGTACCATCTACTGTTCTTAGAGAGTTAATAACAAGAGACCCAGCATTCATGGTCGTCAACATGATGCGAGATACTCTATCTACGTTCGTAACAAGTGGGGCTAACTTTACCCCAGTAGTGGACACGCTAAAGAACTTTAATTCTGGCGCAGACCTTCTTGAGCAGTACGGTGTTGTTGGCGGCTATGACTTTGGCAATGACCCGAAAGACATATATGGTGAGTTCAGCAAGGAAGTAAAAAAGCGAAATGGGCTGGGAATTAATCCATTCATTAGAATGTGGGACTTTCTTGGTCAGAAAACTACACAGTCTGATGCGGCAACAAGAAAGGCTGTTTACGATGACGTTCTAGCGCGAACTGGCAACGAAGCGGAAGCGGCTTTTCAGGCTCTTGAAGTTATTAACTTCTCAAGAAGAGGCAGTAGCGGATTAGCTCGCGTGATCACAGCGGCAATTCCATTCCTTAATGCAAGATTCCAAGGCTTGGATGTTCTTTGGAGATCAGCAAGAGGCCGATACAACGCCAACAAGGATAAGTCTAAGGCAGAGCAGACCCGTAACTTTTATTTCAGAGGCTTAATGCTAACAGGACTGTCTGCGGCATATTGGCTAATGGTCAGCGATGACGATCAGTACAAAGAGCGATCTGAGTTTGAGAGAGACAACAACTTTATCCTACCTAACCCCTTTAGCGATAAGTATCCGCTAATGCTACCAATCCCCTTTGAGGTTGGATTAATATTTAAGACGCTTCCTGAAAGAATACTAGGGGTAGCCAACAAGGAAACAAATTTTGTCGAAGACGTTTTTGGCCTTGAGGGTAGAGACAAGACAACGATGAAAGATGCCGTTGACTCTGCTTTCAGGGGAGCGACAAGCACCCTAGAGATTAATCCGTTGGGCGCACAGTTTGTTGCGCCAATCATCGAAGCGTCCCTGAACTACAACTTCTTTACAGGCAAGCCTGTGGAGTCTGTATTCATGAATGAAAACAACCTTGAAAAAGGATTCAGGCAGAGAGTAGGATCAAGTCAGATGGCTATTATGTTGGGTGAAAGCCTTAACATAAGCCCAATCAAAGTTGATCATGTCATGCAAGGATACTCTGGGACTCTTGGAATTTATGCGTTAAATGCTCTTGATACGATACTGAGAACTCCCGACCTTCTTGGCGGGGACAATCCTCTGAAGGTTGAAGGTTCTGATCAGCTTGCATCTATGACTCTAGACAGAGCGCCATTCCTGAAAAGATTCTTAGGCTCTGAGTTTGGGCGTAAAAATATGGATGATTACTATGATATTCGGTCAGAAGTTAAGCGCACAGTAGGCACTCTCAACTCGCTTATTGGTGACGGAAAGGTAGATCAGTACCAGAAATACCTGAAGGGTAGAGAGCATATAGTTGGATTGGCAGGTAATGTTAACTACCTTGACGGTCTTCTGAAGACGAGCAGGAGGCAGATAGAAGCAATTCAAACGGCAGAAGATATCACGCCAGAGCGGAAAGCGGAAATCATTAGAGAGATCGAGCAAGCGAGGTCAGAGTACTTGAAGCAAGTGCCAGTGTTGAAAGAGGCACTTAATAGCCCAGCCAAGCTACCTGCTGTTGGTGGGCTATATAGGGACTAGATTAAACGATACGCTTTTTTAGCCATTCACTACTAATCTGGTTAATTAGCTTTTCATGCATGGCCTTGCGAGACTCGGTAACCTTTACTGGTGCTAGCAAGTTGTCATACACAACAACATAGCCTAGACCTGCGGTTGAGTTTTTGTCGTAAGCATTCCAGCACCTTTCTGTTAAAACTCTTTCTGACAGAAAGGGAGAAAGCTTTATCAGCTTCTTTATTGTCACTTCTTTGCCATACATTTTGGGATGGTTTTTCCCTCTGTATATGATTGTAAGATCAAATGTCTTCATCTGAATCCACCTCGTTTTTTATGAAACTATCGTCATCCCTCAGCACTAGCACTATGCATCCGCACGAAGAACAACCTAATGTAGTAACCTTTATCACCGCTTCCTCACCCTTGTCAAGCGGTTTTTCACAGTATAAGCAGTCCACGCTAACCCCAAACCTTCACTTTTTTACCACCCCAATACTCTACAGCGTGGTTTTCTTTGATCATTATGTCGCATATGTTTTCGTTATCCATTGTGAAGGGGATGCCCAGAACGCGCCCATATTTTCCCTTGCCATGAGATTCTACCCGTAACTTCTCCCCGCAAAGCTCTTTGAGACGCTCCTTAGCGGCAAGACCCAGCTTCTTTTCAGCGAGGTTTCTGGTTCGTGACTCAGGGGTGTCGATGCCTACAAGCCTTACTCTGGATTTGCGTATCCACACGTTAAAACCAAGGTCTATATCGACATCAATGGTATCTCCATCGATTACCCTGACTAACGTGCAGTTATAGAAATGTGGTTTCATGCCTTCTGTCCCATGTAATTAAGTATCTCGATGAGTTTTTTGATTTTTTGCTCATCCTTTACTTCTAAGTTGTTAACAATAAGATCAAACACCAAGTTCTCTCCGCTGTAACCAAATTTAGTTATGATCCTTTTCAGCGTCCTAGAGAATATCAGCAGGTTGTTACTATACTTGTCCTTTGCCTTGCCACCTGAAAACCCAGAATCCATTGACGGGGTCTTCAGGTACACGTTCGCTCTGACAGCTTGGGAAAGTATCCATTCCGCTGTGTAGTGTTGATCCATAGTAATAGTTTTCTTTAAGAGTAGCTTATCGATAAATAACTGATCGGTTACCCTGACCCTTAAAAAAGAACCCTCCGAAGGCTCAAGGGCAGTCCTGTGCCTTTGATGCAGTGAAGGCGTTCCCATGTCATTTATTTGAGCATCAGAACTCCCAGTCATCATCACTCTCCTGCCAGTCTGGTTTGTGATTGATTGCTTTTGGTACAAATTCTTCATACTCGACATCAGAGTAGCGGCCAGTTGGGATGTCGTAATCAAGGTTTACAACGCCAGTGCCACCTACCCACTTGAACCGACACTTCCAGCAATGTATCTCTACATTCTTATCCTTATCGAGATGCACTGTTAGACCTATATCTGCCTTAGCGAAGAAAGCGGCAGAGCCTGAGATGTTCATCCCTTTAGGGACTGGGGTAAGTCCATTCTGATCGGTCATCATTTTGGCTGGATGAGCGATAAACCAGATATGCACATCGTGCGCTCTGGCAAACACAACCAGCCTAGTGAGCATATCGTTAATGCCCTTGTGTTCGTTGTCCTGACCTGATGATTGCGCTATATAGTTGTATGGGTCAATAACAAGACCTCTGACACCCAGACGCATAACAGCCTGTTTAGCCCTGTCTAGTATGCTGTCTATCGTTGCAGACTCACCCCCTCGTTGTTCGAGGAATAAGAAGTGTTCGTTAATCCACTTCATGGCATCGTTCTTTTCTTCCTCGGCCATCTTTGGCGTGTTGCCATCAAAGAAGGGCTTACCAATATACTTCTCAGACAGCTTGGCAATATGTAGAGGAGGAGGATTCTCGAAAGACGCAATGGCAAACTTCCACTCATCACGCTTGGCTAGGTTGACCATAATTTGATCAATAAATTCTGATTTGCCAGAACCGGGGATTCCTGTCACTACTGTTAACTGCCCAGTAACAACAGTGAACAACTGGTCAACACTCGCAATACCTGTCGAAGCGCCACCAACAATGCCGTCTGTGTAGAGGTGATCAATGTCTTTGGTGTAGTCATCTGCACTATATATGCCCTCAAGCGGCACAGGCACAGCGTCCCGTACAAGATTCTGTACAGCTTCCTCCCCATGAGCTTTAAGGACATCATTGATGTCGTTACACCCTTCTGGGTAGCTCAGAGTCCAGCACTTGGCGCGTCCAATCCTCCTAGCAAGCTCCTCAGCCAATGCGAAGCCAGCTTCATCATCGTCACACGCTAGTATTATCTTCTCTACCTTCTCAATCTGCTCACGCGCATCCCAGACGTAGGAGAACTTGCCGTCTTCTTCTGGATCAACCTTCTTTCCAGAAACCTTTTGTGGTGCGCCATTCGGTACAGATACGCTATCAAACACCCCACTACTTGCCAAGGCAAGCCTGTCTGTCTCACCCTCGCAGATAACCAACTGCTTTGCATCCTCAGATAGAGCCTCAATGCCCCATAGCGTTCGTGCCGCGCCATCCTGAGTGAAGTGTTTGCCTTCCATTGATCGCCACTTAACAGCCTCTTTATCGCCATACACGAAGCCGATAGCTGGCAATTCACCCGCGCCATGAAAGTATTTTCGGCCAGAGACAATCTGAAAGTCTGCAACGGATTCTGGGTTGATTGATCTTGATTCTAAGTAGTTAGAGATTAGGCTTTGATCGCTTGCCACTGGTACGCTGATTGCTCTTACCTTTTGGGGGACTGGCTCAGGCTTTTGATATAAATCTGGCCTCTTCCATTTTCCTGATATGTGACAGTGATGGCAGTAATAGAGGCAGTCGTTGCCCTCGATAGTTACACTTAATGTTTTCTGGTTTTTCTTTTTTCTTGTATCACCGCACTCTGGGCAGTTTATTCGGCAATCATCAAAAACATTGCCAAAGATGTGAGCGTAGTCATTATTTTCCATTCTATTGTCCTTTTAGTTGAGTGTATTGGCGCGGTTATTAAAATCCTCAATGAGGTCATTAACCAACCGCTTTCTTCTTACCCCCGATTCTTTTAGGCATTCCACCACCCTTTCCCTTAAAAACTCTGAATCGACATCAATGACATCGCATATGGGCGCATGGTGACGTTCAGCAAAGTATGCGGCACTCTCAAAGCTGATCGTTGGGTTTGAGTCCGATAAATCCCTCAAGGCTTGCTTGATCAATCGTTGGGCTAACATGAATGATGCTTCTTGGGTTTTCTCTGTCGAGTCCCCAGAAGATAAACTTTTGTTTGACTTGTCTGTCGTTTGCATAAATTTTTTCCTGCATACAATCTAAAATAACGCTTTCGTCAAGGTCTGGTCGCCTAGTGGCGTAATAGATGGTCATGGTGACAGCAACATCGCCCTCCATAAGAGTTTCTAGCTGGGGGCATTGTCCATCGAAAAGCTTAACATAATCTCTGGCTTTTTGAGACTTTATAAATGCAGGTCTTCCTCTGATGGTAACCAGCTTCCGTGAATTGGACTTGCTGGCAGGTTCTCCGAACACCGTAAAATTAATTGTTGTCATTCTATTCTCCTGTGTGTACCATGCACTGTACACGAATATTAATCAGTGTAAAGAGAAAATGATATGAGCAAGATAAATACATACTTATTAGACCTTGAGAATAAGGGAGAGTTACGATATGACGAAGTCAGTAGAAGATACGTTAAAACTGGACAGCAACATACCACCTCCGAGCGACAGACGGGGGCAAGGCGAGAAGCTACCGAAGGGAATGAAAGAAACAATGGAGAGAATGGAAGTGGGTCAAAGTTTTCGCATTGACTCAGAGGAGGATACCGCCAAGAGAACCATTGCGGCTATTCGCTCTGCTATCCAGCGATTTATGAGCAGTGCCAACTCGCCCATCAATGATGAGTGGGTTTTTTCGGTACGCATCCAAAAGAACTCTAGCAATGTAGTTGACGCTATCCGCATATGGCGGCTGGAAGATAAAAAGCTATGATTATTACCAACAATCACGGAATGCCTGATGTTGTCGTAACCGCACTGACGCAGGATGATTACACTAAAGGTAAGAGCAATAGGTCTATGACTCAGCTTATCGATAGCCCTCGCGTTGGCGTTCTGTATAAGGAGCATGAGTCTGCGGTGCAGAAAGATGTCACCGACTTCTTGTGGTCTCGATTTGGGACTGCTATGCACAATGTGTTTGAACATGCGGTTGAAAGTACCGACAGCCTGATCACTGAGGAGCGTTTATACACAGAGGCTCTGGGGTGGACGATATCAGGTGCAATTGACCTCCAAGAACTTACACCAAATGGGCGCATTATTAGCGACTATAAGGTGACCAGTGCTTGGTCTGTGATCTTTGGCAAGAAAGAGTGGCACAACCAGCTTAATGCATATGCGTGGCTGGTCAGAAAAGCAACGGGCGATACTGTTAAGCAGTTAAGGATTATATGCATCATCCGAGACTGGCAACGCAGACGCGCCTATGAAGATGCATCCTATCCTCAGTCCCCTATCGAGATAATTCCTATTGATCTTTGGTCAGAGCGAGATCAAGACGAGTACATGGAAGGGAGAATCAGGCTTCACCAGAACGCTGAGTACGACAGGCTAACTGGCTCTGCGCTACCGCCCTGCTCTGATGCCGAAAGGTGGAAGAAGGAGGACTCCTTTGCGGTCATGAAGAAGGGGCGCAAGAGGGCTGTAAGGGTTCACACAAGCGAACAGGATGCTGAGTTGTTTCTTTACAACCTAGACGATGCCGACAAGCATTTCATTGAGGTCAGGAAGGGCGAGGCAACACGTTGCGTCCAAGACTGGTGCAATGTGGCGCGTTGGTGTGATCAGTACCAAGGGGAAAACAATGATCGGAAGTGATAAAAACTTTTATATTAAGATGGTTGGGATTTGGGGTATCACAGCAATGCCTAAACTATCTGCTAAGTTCTTTGGTGATGCGGTGAAGTTCACTTGCGCCAAGGGACACATCATTACGATGGACACGAAGCTGTTTGACAGCCTTGCTCCCATCGAAATCGTTGGCTTGATCGATCAGAAGTTTGAGAAAAACTTTGGGGTCAGTGCCAGCACTTATCGGAAAGACTTAGCTGGGTTCAAGCAAGACCCGTTTAGTTCTCAAAACAAAATATTTATTAAGGAGTAAGTTATGCCGAAGAAAGAAGAAGCGCCATCCAAGCTGACGTTCAAGGAGATATGGAGTATCGCAAGCAAGATACCCTGTGGCGATTATGTCAAGAAGAAGAATGGTCTCGATTACCTGTCGTGGTCAGATTCGTGGGCTTTGACAATGTCTCATTTCCCTCAAGCAACCTTTGCATTCTCTGATAACGATGTGCATCCAGATGGCTCCCAGAGCGTTGTATGCTCTGTCGAAATTGATGGCAATGTGCGGAGCATGTGGCTACCGATCACGAATTACAGCAACAAAGTGATCATGAACCCGAATGGCCGCGACATCAACGACACCAAGATGCGTTGCCTTGTCAAAACACTTAGCCTTTTTGGCGTTGGGTTCCACATTTATCAGGGCAAGATACAGCCAGAAGATACGTTCAATGACGATCTTGATGAGCCTGCCCCTGCGCCTGCCCCGCCACCAGCAAAGAAGCAACCGCCAAAAGCACCTGTGCAAGAGGCTCCTACTTCTGAACCTGTTAATAATACTGGTGACGAGAACTTTGACCCCAAAGAATGGGTAACAATGACGCTGGAGGTTGCCGCAAAGTTTGGCGAGTCACCAGATGGCCTGCGAGAGTTGTGGAAGGCCAACAAAAAGAAAATCGATGAGCTAGATACTCATCACCCTGAGCAGTACAAACGCCTGAAAGAGGCATTTACCAAAATGAGAGACGATCTCTCCAAGAAAGAGGAAGCATAGCATGAGTGAACAATACCCAAAGTCTGAAGGCGGGATGTGGAAAAACAATGCCAAGGCCAGTGAGAAACACCCTGACTGGCGCGGTCACATTGAGATTAGCAGTTCTCAACTGCGTATGTTGTTGGCAATGGCTAAAGAAAATCAGGCCAACCCTGACCCTGAGTTCAAGCTAAAGTTGCAGGTTGCGGCATGGCAACGTGTGGCAAAGCAGACAGGTAACGAGTATTTCTATCTGGGCGGTGAAGTGTACAACCCCCCGAAGGATAAGCCTCAGCAGGGGCAGTATGCACAGCAAGCCCCAGCGCAAGCCCCAGTTCCTGATAATCAAATGCAGGATGCCCACAGTCAATTATCTGACGATGACATCCCGTTCTAGCGATGAGGCTTGATACCCGCAACAATGAGCAAGTGTCGGATATTCTTCTGGCACTTTGTTCTGCCTTCCCCGAACGATCTCAAGACGTTATGACGTTATGCCTGAAGGCAAAGAGAGGTGTCGTTCTGGAGTTGAAGTGCGCGACCAAGTCACACTCCTCGTCCCAGCAAAGGTACTACCGAAAATGGGTAGGAGAGTTCGCCAAGTTTGTTGGCATGACTCATGACGAGATGCATGAGGAAATGCTGTGCAGGGCTTTCGGGAGTGAACTCATAGCGACAACGATGGGGGAAGTGCGAAGACCATCAAAGCGAAGCAGTGAGTGCGGATCGGCAGAATATTCTGTTCTCATTGACATGTTAATAATTACTGCTGGCGACCTTGGGTTCCGAGTTCCACCAGCACAGGAGAATTAAATGATTAAATTAGCAAAGAAAAAAAGCAACGCTGAAGAAATCAGAGACTATTTCAAAAGCTATCCAGACTCAAAGGCGAAGCATGTTGCCAAAGCGACCGGCTCTAGCGAGGGATATGTCTACACAGTTTTAGGTGAGTTGATCAAGCGAAGGGTTTACAAAAAGCGCAAAAAGGTACGTCTTGCGCCCAAAAAGGTACGTCTTGCGCCCAGCAAAAGTGATGGTTCAACAGCCGCCTACTATGAGCTTCCCAAGGGTGCGACTGAACTTCAGCACCTTATATCCAAAAAGGACATGAACGCCCAGATCGGGGAAATATTCAGAAGCTGTTACAGGTACGGGGAGTCTTCTCACAGCGACAAACTCCGCGATGCGAAGAAGATAAGGTTCTATATTGACGCTGAGATAGAGAGGTTGTCGAAATGAAGATTGAAAAGAACATCCCCATCCCTAGCCGCAGAGGCAGAAAAGGCAAATATGCTTTTGTATACGAGATGGAGTACGGAGATAGCATTCTTGTCACTGACGATAAGGAGAAGCAGAAGATATCTGCACACATTCGATACAGCGACAAAAACTGCCGTGTGGTGGTGAGGACGCTGGAGGATGGCTCCATCAGGGTTTGGAAGGTCAAGAAAGATGACTAGGCTGGAGCAAATGCAAAAAGCAGTCAAGGAGTACCATCAGAAGCATCCTGAAGTCTGGGATGCTTTTGAGCGGTTCACCTTTGACCGAATCGAGCGCGGCTTCAAGCACTACTCAGTGAAGGCTATCTTTGAGAGGATACGCTGGGACATGACTGACGTTGGCGGGGATGGAGTTACCGACTTCAAGATTGGCAACAATCACCCCACATTTTATGCTAGACGTTTCATGAAAATGTACCCTCAGCATGAAGGCTTCTTCAGGACAAGGATGCAGACAAGCGCATTCAGCCCAGCAAGGCGGGATGGCGAGGCTTTGCCTTCTGATGTACAGTAATCGAGGCGGTATTTAAGGTAGGGTGAGCGGTGGCATCCTGACCTATTCCTAGCCTTATACAGGCGCAAATGCTAAGAGGTAATGTAGTGGTGACCGCTAAGGTCAAGAAGGTAACCTGATACATACGCCCAATTATTTCGCCCACCGCACGTTAATTGCTGATAAGTTAATAGCTAAAACCTACCGGGAACGGTCATATTATTCTTAGCTTGTTACACATATAAGACGCGCCATAAAACATTATCTACTAGGAAAAATATTATGACGGGACAAACGCATGGTGGAAAAGGCAGTAAGAGAAGGCCAACAGCCAAAAGTTTTCACGACAACTGGGATGCCATATTTGGCGACAAAGCTGAAGAGGTGTCCGAGTTTGATTGGGAGTGTTTGAGGTGCAATAAGGGGCTGGCTGAGGATGACCTCTACATTGTTGAGGACGTTAATCATGAGCCTTTTGGCGATACGACAGTCGAGAGGATAGAGCATATAGTTCACTGTTCAGCTTGCGGTGAAGAGGCTATGGATGTTAGTTAAGCTCTCAAGGCAGGATATACACTCATCTGAGGTGATGGGTGCTGACACTGTGAAGCTGTGCGAGATGCAGGGATTCTCTCCGCGCTTAGAAAACGACAGGCAAAGTCGAGTAGAGGCCAACATATATGGCTTTAAGGCTGAGTTCGCGGTTGCCAGATTGCTAGGTGCAGACCTGCCTACAGTTAATGTGGTGAGCGATGGCGGGGTTGACGCTTGGGTGGATGACATATCGATAGATGTGAAGTTCAACAATGCTGAGTTCGGTAAACTTATATTCGACAACATGGATAAGTTTAAGGCTCAGGTTGCTGTGCTTGTGGGCAAGACCGCTGACCCCGCAGTGATGCGAGTCAATGGCTGGGTGGGCAGGAAAACCTTCATGGAGAAATCAGTGAGCCATAATTTTGGATATGGCGATAGACTGGTAATGAATGACTCAGAGCTTTATCCAATAGAGACGCTATGGCGAAAGCTGGCGGAGAAAAGATTCAGCTAATCTTATTCTTAACAGGTCACAAATAAGAATACAGCAGGTAAAAAAAAGCCCCTCTCCGTAGAGAAGGGCAAAATACTACACTCATCGTGGGGAAATACCCCGCTATTAAATCATAAACAGGCGACTTTGCAAATCTGTACATTGACGCTGTCATCCCACATCATCTTGGATAATGCCTCATCAACCTGAGTAAGGTTCTCAAAGTCTTGCGAGAAGTGAACAACATCCACAGTGCCGTCATCGTTGCTGACTCGCTCAGTGGTCTTCAGCTTATAGTAGCTTTCGGCCTCAGAGAAGCTGGGGTCTTCGGCAATGTCGAACCTAATGTCCGTATCTCCCTCACAAGTTAAGCAATAAGCCCTGTTGTATGGGCTAGCAGTGTCCTCCTTACCTTTGAATCTCATCAGGTAGTTTTCTGTCGGCATGATTGGCCTGACCTTCCATGTGTTGCTTTCGCTGTCCCAATAAGGCTGACGATCTATGCCTACATCATTGCTCCCGCAGTAGGCGCACGTTGCCTTGATCGGCCTGTTCTTCAGGCTTACGTTGTTCATGACAAGCCCTCGGCTGGATATCCATTGATAATGAATGATTTCAGCGCGTCTTCAGCTTGAGCTAATTGCCCAGCAACGAATGGGTGACCTAAGTCCTTAGCGATAAACGTCAACACGCCTATTGAGTACAACAACTCATCATCAGTTGCGCCCTCAACACGAATATCCTTGATGTCGTTTCGGCCATCGCAGTCATTGTCTTTTACAGTCATCAGTATCATTTTCTTCTCCTACTATCATAGTTTTTACCCCTGCTGGATTCGATTCCAAGCAGAGGAAAGTAAGTTTATCTGAGCATCGCTCAGGTTGTTTTTCTGGGACTCGATAGCGTCATCGACAATCTCAAGCGCATCAGCCCAACCCATCCTGACCTTTCGGGGCTGGTCAGGCATGGGTATCTCCATCTGCAAATGTGCGTCACCATTAATCATTCTGCAATCTCCTCTGCCGATCTTGTGCATCCTCTGAGTCCCTCATGATAAGCAAACTCAATGATTTTAATTAATGCGTCAGATAGCCCCACGCCCTCTTCTTTTGTGCGCCTCGCGTCACATTCAGTAATTATTTCGTCTATGTTCATAATTTAATCTCCTCAACGTCATCTTCGCATACGGAATCACTTACCCATGACAAATCTATATCGCGTGATTGAGTAAACAACTTCACGCTACCGTCTTCGTTGAGCAACTCGTTACCGTCTTCGTCCACCTTGTAGAACTGTATGTCCCACACTTCAGTTGTGTATTTAGTGTTTTTCATAATAATTAATCCTTAACAAGTTAAAAGTAAAGGGGCGTTCCCGCCCCGTCAAGTTATGCGGCAAGGGGGTCATCACTTGCCACGATGTAATCGATACCAGACTCATCGATCATCTTGCGAGTCCAGAAGTCAGGATGCTTGACCAGAATCAGTATCGCATCAGATTCTGCACAGATGCGGTAGTCCTCATCGCACATCTCACCATCAGTGAAGATCAAGTGGATATCGCAGTCAACACCGTTAGCTTCCATCCACTCGACAGATGCCGCCATATAAGTGCCGCCACCCATAGAGACATCAACGTCCAAGAACTCAGAGCCAGACATAGGCTCATCAACCTGACGCACAGACTCGCCACACTGCACTAGCACCGCGCCAGAGCGAGGGGCAAGGGTGTCGATCAATGACGCGGCCTCATTGAAGAACGCGCTGACAGTTGACTCGTATCGCATACAAGACCAGCTAGTGTCCACAGTGATACCGATGCGATTGAACGTGCCGATCTTGGAAGGGCTGATAACACCAGTGTTCACCAGCCTTCTGCGATTGATGCGCTTCCAGCTAGACTCTTCGCCAGCCGACATCGCAGTAGCGCGGTCAGCCAGAGCAGATCGCCAGTCAACACTGGATGCGTTGATAGCCCTGACTCTGCCACCGCTCTGAGCAATACTCTCGGAAGTATTGACCTGCTTGTGACCCTCATTGTCTTCGGAACGAGCCAGATCATCTAGAGCCTGATCGATCACACGCTCGACAGATTCGACATCAGCTTTGATCTGATCGACAATGTCTTCATCACTATCGCCATCATACTGAGGAACAAGGTGAGTATCATGACCTTCGGAAGTCGCACCATCGAGCGGATCGCTATCGTCAACAGGTTGATCAGAAGAGTCATCATCACCGCCAGCACCGCCAGCATCATCGTTGCCCTGCTGATCATCGCCATCATCACTAGACTGATCGGCATCATCCGTAGGCTGGTCATCAGACTGACCATCTGAGCCACCCTGATCGCCATCGTCATCACCATTGTCAGGCTCAGGCTGAGGCTGTTCGGGCTGTTCAGGCTGATTCCAGTCACGCGCCAGATAGATGTCATCCACAAACATATTGCGGTCAACATCATCGCGTAGGATGCCAGCAGGTATCATCTCCAGACCCATAGCAATCAGGTCAGCATTGATAACTGCATCAGCGTCACAGTTGTAGAAGTGCGGATTGAAAGGAATCTTGCTGTTGCCAACAGTCCTGACATAGCCGCGATCCATATAGGCTTTGCCGCGCTGTGGGTGTTGCAGGATTATGTGCGACACCTCATGAGCAAAAAGAAAAGCGCGTTGATTGTCGTTCGGCAACGAGCGAAAGAACTGCTCATTCACATAGACATAGTAGCCGTCAGTGGCGGCTGTTGGGATGCGTGAAGTCCAGATCAGTTTGGTATTCATCAGCAGGGTGTAGTGAACTCGCACCTTTGCTTGCATGATCTGCATCGTGGCGATCACCATGCGAGACCTGACCATGTCAGGATTCTCGCAAGTGAACAGTTGCTTTGCATTGAAACTAGCCATTACAGCACCTCTGCATTTTTGGCGTTGAATTGAGATACCACATCGCTGTTGGTTACCCAGCCGTTGGTGGTCATGATTGCCTGAAGTCTGCGTGACATTGTCACTTTGAGATCAGAGCGAGACAGTCGCTGTACATAGGCGAATGCGTTGTCAGCGGTGAGCGAGTCAACCGATGATGCCAGAGCATTGTTGGCCGCTAGAAGCTGGTGACCAGTGTCATCGGGGATAAGCGCACCCAGAGGATCAGCCTGAATGTCATTGCCAGTAGGCACTTTGCCGCGCTCATCTGCATACTGCGACAGCATGGCGGTAGCACCTACACCGATGTTGGCCTCGATAAGCTTGGCGATCACACCAGTGATGGGCGCGTCTTGACCATTGATATCGAGAAAGGCCGTCAGGTGATTGCTGGCGTAGGTGGCAGACCTGAAGGAGCAATACTGCTCATAAGTAGCAGGAACGCCATCAGCAAAGAAGCCCTGCTCTGCATACTGCAACGCGCAACCGATGATGAGCGGGTGAACATCGTTCTCCAATGCCCAGTTTGCCCAGCCTTGAACATCAGACTCGACCTCGAAAATTGTCACTCGGTCAGTCAGGTGAGCCAGCAAGCGATTAGCTCCTGACTTGTCAGTGGTACGGTTACCAGCACCGATGACCACCCAGCCCTGCGGCAAATCCCAGCCGCCAATGCTATGCTCGGATCGATCAAAAGGATCGGCCAGAGCCTTCTGAACATCGTTCGCGCCTTGAGGAACCTCATCCAGAAACAATATGCCATGCTCCTTGCCAGTCTTCTCGATCATCCTGACGACAGGTGACTTGGTGTACTGAGTGATTAGTTGACCATCGCCCTCCTTGGCTGGCAGTGCAACACCTACAAGTTCCTGAGCATCGCACTGGCTGACGCGCAGAGTAATCATGCCGATATCGTCAGCGATAAGGCCGACAGACTCAGCAAAGGCACTGCGTACAACAGTGTTGATCCATTGTGATTTGCCAGTACCAGTGCCACCCAGCAATATAAACGGCTGAACGAATGGCGTGGCAAATATGATTGGGAGCATTTGCTCCATCTCGTTAAGAGTAGTTTTTGTGTGAGACATAATATTATTCCTTAAAAGGTTAAGAGTTAGTCGATCAGGTCATCCAGCAAACCACCTGCTAGTTGGACATCAGCGTATGAAATTCGTTCAGTACTGACAGGCTTGGTAAGCTCGGCAAGGTTCTTTTTGACGTTTATGGCCGTCTCAAGAGATGCCTCACGCGCTGTGTTGTCAGACTTCCAGTTGTCGGTGGTCTGGTTGACAATGCTCTCATCAATTGAGTCGCACATGGCGATCAGTCGAGGGTCATTGTCATAGGACAGTGCCATGCCGCGTAGCTTTGTGCTGTGCGTCTTGGCATGATCGATCAGGCTGGGTGACAAGCGAGAGCCGCTGGTAAGCTGGGTTACCAGCAAATCCATATGCTCTAGAGTATCGGTGATGGCCTGAGCCTTAGCACCTTCCAGCATCTTGGTAAGTTGATCCTGAGACTCCTGATCAATGCGCTCGATCAGCGAGGCAGGTAGTGCCATGCCTGAGACATCATTGACATGGAGTGTCTGGGGAGTGCCAACGGTGGTGACAAACTTACGGGCAACGTCATAGCCTGACATTGTCAGCAGGTCATCAACGCTGATCTCCAACTCGCGCACAACATCGATAACATCGTCGCGCATGGCCTCCCAGAGGTCACCCAGAGCCAGTGCCGCATCATCTGCGCTGGCCTCAAGATTCTTGAGATGGTTGTACACTTCTGGCACTTCGGATGTGAACACTGCGCGGTCACCCTTCTTCTGCTGGCCTTCCTGAGCAGTAGACAATGATAAGGTCTTGTTATAGAGATAGGTGCGTAGCAATGACTGCGCGGCCTTGACCTCGTCAAAAGGCTTCTGGAATGGCGTTAACTCAGCAATGATCTGAGCTAGACGCTGACGCTCAGAGGCGATGCGGCTAGACTTCTGAAGCTTGGTGACCGCTGAGATGAGTGATTTGAAGCCACCGAATCCTGAGATGGTGACACCGATAGTCATTAGATTGTTACAGGCACGTTCGTTGATCGATGCCTGATTCTGGCCGATTAAATTCATAGTAACTCCTTGAGGGTAACTGGTTTGAGAGCGATCTCGACACCCAGTGCCTGTATCAATTTGACAGTGGCGGGGGTCAAGGTGGTGGTGCCAGCGATAGCCGCAAACATAGCGGCCTTCGGGCAGACGGGGTAAATCTTGTCAGCCCCATAGACTGACTTGCGTTCGACAAATATCTGCATAGACATATTCCTGAGTAGTTAACGGTAAAGCCTGTATAACCTAGACCACAGGCTGATCAAAAAGTTCATTGGGTCTCCAGACGCGATCACCTAATCGCGTTTCGGCCACACCCCTGCGGCCATCATCAGTAGAGTTATGCCCCCTGTATTGCGAGTGCCAGCATCAGACCCATCAGGTAGGCGATCACCCCGCCATAGGCCACACCTATGATTGTCAGCGTTAGCTTTGCTCTCGCGGAGGATCGCTCATAATGCTTTTGGGCAAGGTACTCCATCGCCCTTTCGTTGCGCTCTGCTATGCTCATACACAGTCTCCTAGGCTGAATTCCATCGCCACAGAGCCTTCAACAAGCAAGGCGATTGATAGATCATGCACTGCATCTTTCGGCAATTGGTCAATGAAGGCAAAGGCTTCATTAACGGTGCTGAGGTGCATTTTCGCCCTTCTTGGGTCATCTAGCATTAATCTACGCTCGTATTGATCCCGCGATGTACGATCTTCCAGTGCGCTCCAATAAAAAGACACTTGATACTCTGGGGCTGTCATTCGGCCTTGCGCCCTTAACTCGCACTCTCCATCGTTAAGTGCTTCTCTCACGGCTATCCGATGCAACTGCTGTAGTTCTTTTGGATTTTTCATATCGTAATTCCTAAGTGATTAATTAATGTTCGTTGTTCAAGATTCGCGTTCCTCTTTTATTTCTTCCTCGTAGAGGCGGTAGGCTTTCTCAAGTTGTTGACTAAATGAGAGGTGGAAAAACCCTAGGTCTGGGTTGCCTAAAAGGTGCATTAGGTCGCAAAGCAAATCTCCAACAACCTCTTCATCCTCGCCATTTGGCATATGCTCGTTAAAGGCTTTTAATGCAACGAGCGCGGCTTCTGCCCTGAGTTTGTTGTTCATGATTATTGTCCATTTTTAGTTAGTTAATGTTCGTTCAGCAAATGCCCCCGAAGGGGCGGTTAGATTACTTAAAAGGGTGAGCGTTTATTGCCTTTATCATTGTGTCACTTCCAAACTTGTCGCAGATAGCCTTGTGGAAAACAGGAATAGTTCTCGCACCATCGGCAAAGCTAATTCTCGCCTGAGTCCACCCTTTGCCCATAAATCTGTTTTGCTTTTTGATCTGCTCTTCCAAATTATTCATGTACATGACAAAACTTCCGTAACTTTCAACTGCCTTATCAGCAGTATCATCTATGTCAATAATTCTCTTTAGCTGAGTAAAATTAGCCATGTCTTTATTACCTTTTTTGATTGATTAGTGATTAATGAATTGGCTACCAGACGCGCAACCTCAGCGCGTTTCGGCCACGCCCGTGGCCTCATCAGTGGCTAGATTTGAAAAGTGAATAGTACTGGGTGGCCGCTATAGGAGTCTGAACTGCTTATCTCGATCTCGTATTCGCCATCGTCAATGCAGGTGATCTCGCCATACTCGCCACCAACTAAGCTGAAGTATATTTTTTGATACACCTCGTCATATGAAGCTGTGGGGCGTTCTAGTTTTGAAGTCCAAGCATCAACTGAATATCTGTGCTGATTCACGAACTGTTTAGCGATCTCGATCTGATCTGGATGGCGATCAATCACAATGACCTTTGGCTTGGCTTTCTCCCAAGCGTCACGCTTGTCAGCAGTTTCGTG